>Ga0316202_10000179_pt1 | contig 94813 bp, 78 predicted proteins | sample 3monrhotite_MG_FD_204934 | JGI IMG/M metagenome (GOLD analysis project Ga0316202, IMG submission 204934) | Microbial mat bacterial communities from mineral coupon in-situ incubated in ocean water Damariscotta River, Maine, United States -... | ecosystem: Environmental > Aquatic > Marine >... | reverse complement strand
AAGTACGCCTATACTGAGCAGAGCCAACAGGGCAGTTAACCAGAAGATACCATCCACCCCCACCCAGGCACCAAGCAGAGGCCCCGCAATCAGAGCCACGGTAAATGACATGCCAATGGTCATACCTACAACGGCCATCGCCTTGGTACGCACCTCTTCCCGGGTCAAATCAGCCAGCAGCGCCATCATCGCAGCAGCAATCGCACCCGCCCCCTGAAGAGCCCTGCCCACAATCACCATCCAGATACTGTCAGCCATGGCTGCGACAACACTGCCCGCGGCAAAGATCAGCAGGCCTGCGGCAATCACCGGCTTGCGCCCTACACGGTCAGAAAGCCAGCCGAACGGGATCTGCAACATGGCCATGGTAAAGCCGTACACACCAAGAGCAAGTCCGATCAACGTCGGCGTTACGCCCTCAAGGCCCTCGGCATAAAGAGCAAACACGGGTAGAATGAGAAACAACCCAAGCATGCGCAGCCCATAAATACCCGCAATGGAAAACACACTGTTTTTTTCTGCACTGTTCATTATTTCATCACACCTTTCATCACAAAAACATAGTCCCATGCACCAAACAGAACAGGGGATGTCATATCTGGTGCGCATAATAACACCAGATAGTGTCTGGCGCATGCGGCACGAACAATGAACTCTTGGCCTTGGTTTTTCAGCCATTCTACAACAGGACTTGCCGCCCCGGAGACTTGGCGGCATTCTCATTGCAATGTTTGCCGAATCAGCCAACCCAACCACTACATTTGTTATTGCCGTGCTCATTGCTACGGCCGCCCAACTGCTGGCTAGCCGCCTGCGTTTTCCACCGATATTGCTGTGGCTGGTAGCGGGCATGGCGCTCGGGCCATTCGGCCTGCATCTGCTGCATGTGGAAACCATCGTACCTGCCCTGCACACCCTGATCGAACTGGGTCTTGCCATCATCCTGTTTGAGGGAGGCCTGAACCTGAACCTGAAGGCTCTTAAAGAAAATGGCTGGGTCGTAGGCCGCCTGGTGATATTCGGCCCACTGATTACTATCCTGATCGGTGGAACTGCTGCACACTATATTGCCGGCATGGACTGGCCGCTCTCCCTGCTGTTCGGTGCCCTGGTTTCCGTAGGTGGGCCGACGGTGATTCTACCGATCGTGCGCCAGATGCGACTGGGCAGAAATATCAGCCATGTATTGACAGCTGAAGCCATGCTGATCGATGTCGTCGGCGCAATTCTTGCCATTGTGTTCCTGCAACTTGCCCTGATGCAGGCCCCGTCAGCGACCGCAATCGGTGTGGATATACTCTTTAAAGTCATTGTAGGGGCCGTCATCGGCCTCGTCGGTGGCCGCGCACTCGCATGGATTCTAACCAGCCAGTGGTCCCGAGACTTCGAAACCCGAACCATACTCACCCTGACATCGGCATGGGGACTATTCCTGCTTGCCGATGCCATCAGTTCTCAAGCAGGACTGCTTACCATGCTGATGATGGGAGCCACCCTGCAGCGCATGGAGATTCACGACATTCAGCGCTTGAAGCACTTCAAGGGCAGCCTCTCCATGCTGTTGATTTCAGTGCTCTTTGTACTGCTTGCCGCTCACATGGATCTCTCTATTCTGATCAACTACCTGTGGCAGGGTATATCCATCTTCGCCATCCTTGCCCTGCTGGCCCGCCCCCTGGTTGTCTTCTCCTCAACACTGGGCTCCCGCTTAAGCATGAATGAAAGCCTCTACCTTGCCGGCATGGCCCCGCGCGGTGTTGTTGCTGCCGGTATCACCTCGTTGTTTGCCCTGATCCTGCAAGATAGCGGGCACGCTCAGGGTGATATGCTCATGGCCCTGGTCTATATCATCATTACCATTTCAGTACTCGGCTATAGCCTGCTTGCCCGGCCTCTGAAAAGCCTGCTCGCCATCAAGGGTGGTGATGATCGCTCCGTACTCATCATTGGTGGTGGACAGGTAGGTTCCGAAGTTGGACGTGCGCTCGGCGAAGATCGTGAGGTACGCTTTCTTGATCTGAATTCTGAAGTTATTTCGACGCTGAAGCGCTCCGGTTACAATGCTGTGTGTGGCAACGCGCTGGATCCTCTGTTCTGGGAGATTGTTCATGCTGAAGAGATCGGCTGTGCAATCATCATGACAGGCTCATCCGATCATAACCTGCTGATTGCAAGGCTGGCCCATGAAAGTTTCCATATTCCCGACATCTACGTCGCGCTTCAGGAGGGGGATGAAGAGAAACACGCCAGCCTGATCCATCAACTGCAAACTCGTCGACTGTTTGGCAAGGCGTATAACTACACTTACTGGAATGATCAGGCCTACCGCAAGCGTCTGACATACGAGACCCGTATGATAGAAGAAGGTTCATCCCTGATTGGCCATAATATGAAAGATGTCCGCATCCAGCACGGGGTACAGCCCATCACGGTAATCAGAGATGGAAAAACGTCCATACCCTATGACGGTTTCACATTTAAGGCCGGTGACGAAGTAAAAATGCTGATGAGGCCCGAGCGCATTCAGGAGAAGCAGGCGCTGATTCATCCACCTGCTTCCAACAACAAAACACCGGCCTGAGTCCCTCTTCATTGCGACCAAAAACTCGTTTTGCACCCAGTCCGACCGGCCTCTTGCATGTTGGCAATGCTTATTCAGCCATCTCATGCCTGAACTGGGCAAAGAGCAATCAGGCAGAACTGCTGCTGCGCATCGAAGATATTGATTTTACCCGTTGCCGGGCTAAATTTATCGATGCCATATATGAAGACCTGACATGGCTGGGTTTAAGCTGGCCTGAACCTGCGCGTTTACAGTCCGAACATCTCGAAGAGTACCGTAAAGCCATCCACAAACTGCGAGAGCTTGGTGTCATTTACCCCTGTTTCTGCACCCGAAAAAGCATACAGCAGGAGATGAGCTCCATGGGGCGGGCTCCCCATGCGGAAGAGACAAATGCCCTGTATCCGGGGATTTGCCGGAATATCACCGCCGCCGAACAGGAACGCCGCATGGAGCTCACCCCGTTTGCCTGGCGACTGGATGTGGAAAAGGCCATGGGCGCGATGCAACAGCCCCTGCTCTGGCATGATGATGCAGGAGGTAGCCACAGGGCAGAAATAGATCATGATATTGTTATCGGACGCAAGGATATCTCTTTCAGCTATCATCTCTCAGTTGTGGTTGATGATGCGATCCAGGGTATCACCCATATCATTCGCGGCGCTGATCTGGAACCGAGTACCGGCATCCATCGCCTGTTGCAAAACCTTCTTGAACTCCCCGAACCTCTCTATCGTCACCATGGATTACTGCATACCCCCAATGGGGAAAGGCTTGCCAAACGCCACCGCTCAACCACACTGCGTAGCTTAAGAGCGATGGCTGTCCAGCCGAAAAAGCTGGGGCAACTGCTGTTTGACGCTGCAGATATGATCTGGCCTTTCGGGCCGGATGACCATGATGCAATCATCCGGCAACTGACATGAACAGGGCTCAACTATAGATAGTACGCAGGTGATTGAAGTGACAGCAATTCTAGATTTGATCGGCAATACCCCTCTGGTGCAGATCCAGAACATCACCAGCCATCTGCCGGATAACATCCGTATCCATGCAAAACTTGAGCGCTTCAATCCCGGCGGTTCGGTCAAAGACCGTCCAGCGCTGTGGATGATCCGTGACGGCCTCAAACAGGGGCTACTAAGCAAGGATAAAGTCATTCTGGATTCCACCTCCGGCAACACCGGTATTGCACTGGCCATGATCGGCGCAAGCATGGGTTTTCGCGTGCGTCTGGTTATGCCCGGCAATGTTTCGGATGAGCGCAAACGCATCTGTCGCGCCTTCGGTGCTGAACTGATCTTCTCCGATCCACTGGAAGGCTCCGATGGCGCGATTATGGATGCACGCAAGATTTACAGTGAAAACCCCGGCCTCTACTTCAAGCCTGATCAATACAATAACCCGGCCAATCCACGGGCGCATGAAGAGTCCACCGGCCCTGAAATATGGCGCGATACCGAAGCCACTGTGACCCACTTCATTGCTTCCCTCGGCACCTCGGGAACACTGGTCGGAACAGGTCGTTATCTGAAACGCATGAACCCGGATATTCAGATTATAGCTGCGGAACCTGATTCACCGTTTCATGGCATTGAAGGCTTGAAACATATTGAATCAAGCATCGTCCCCGGCGTTTATGATCCTTCCGTCTATGATGAAAAGATCGGTATAGATACCGATGAGGCTTACACCTTCACCCAGCGTCTGGCTTCTGAAGAGGGCATCCTTTGCGGCCAATCCTGTGGCTGCGCCATCGCTACAGCATTAAAGCTTGGCGAAAGACTGGCAGAAGAAGGAAAAGAAGCTGAAATCGTGACTATTTTCCCGGATGGTGGCGAGAAATATCTATCTACCCCTGTCTTCGCCGGCAGCGATCGTGTCAGCTACGCCGAAGGCATCTAACCTGTTGTGGCTGCATAGTTTATCTGCCAGCCCCTCAGCCACGCCGCATTAAACACCGCGACGGTGTAATCAGATGATAGAACGGATCGCTTTCACAGATCCGTTCTATCATCCATAATCAGGAAAGATTAACCGGAGATGGCCTGCACAACTTCCGCGAGAGAAAGTTCATGCTGAGTGCCTGTAGCCAAATCCTTGAGTGTAACAAGACCTGTATTCATTTCATTTTCACCTATGGCCACAACACAACGAGCGCCTTCGCGATCTGCCACCTTGAACTGGCGTTTTGCACTGCCTCCACCACAATGGACCACATTGAGCCCTTCACGACGCAGGAGTGTAGCCTGATGCAAAGAGTAATTAATCACCGCATCACCAAGGGCTACTACCGCCACATCAACTCCGCTGGCCTCTGTTTCACCCAGCAGCATCGCCAGACGTTCAAGGCCGGCAGCAAAACCGATCGCTGTCGTGGCAGGACCACCCAGCTCCTGAACCAATCCGTCATAGCGACCGCCAGCCAATACCGTGCCCTGAGCACCTAGCTGATCGGTCACAACCTCAAAAGCCGTACGATTATAATAATCCAGACCACGCACTATACGCGCATTGATACGGTACGGAATCTCCAACGCATCCAGCCCATGCTTCAGGCCAGTAAAATGCTCCTCACAAGCCCCGCAAAGATGCTCCACCATCTCCGGCGCATCACCCAACTGCTCCTGACACGATGCTACTTTACAGTCGAGCACACGCATCGGGTTCTTCTCAATACGATCATTACAGGTTTCACATAGCCTGTCTGCACACTCAGTCAGATAAGCCACCAACCGATCCCGATACGCAGGCCTGCATTCAGCACAACCGAGAGAGTTCAGCTCTATCGTCAGTCCCGCTATACCCAGCTCGGAAAGAAAGGCATGCGCCATAGCGAGCATCTCGATATCTTCAAGCGGGCCATTGGCACCAAACATCTCCACACCGATCTGCTGAAACTGCCTCAGCCGCCCCTTCTGTGGACGCTCACGGCGAAACATCGGGCCGATATAGAACCAGCGCTGTGTACCTGCACGTGTCAGTCCACCCTGCAGATAGGCACGTACTGAGCCTGCAGTACCTTCAGGACGCAGGCAGATATTATCCCCTCCCTGATCAGCAAAGGCATACATCTCTTTAGAAACGATATCGGTCGTTTCACCGACAGAGCGTACAAACAGCTCAGTAGGCTCCAGAATTGGAAGCCTGACCTCCGAAAACGCATACGAACCGAACACCTTACGCGCTGCGGCCTCTATCTTCTGCCAGACCCTTACCTCAGCTGGCAGGCCATCATGAATGCCGCGTATGCTTTGTAGATTTTTACCTGCCATTAGTCCTCTTTCTCCTGATTCGCACGTATCACTGCAGCACGCTGTTCAATCTCTTCAACCAACTGATCAAGCATGACATCCTGTTTTAATTTTTCAGACTTTTCACCATCACGGTAAAGCATGTGTACCGGGTAGCCTCCGGTCACCCCGACATCAGCTTCCCGTGCTTCACCCGGCCCATTCACCACGCAGCCTATCACCGCCACATCGATACTCTCATGGATATGTGCGACCCGCTCTTCCAGCTTTTGTACGGTGTCGATCACATTGAATTTTTGCCGCGCACAACTTGGACAGGCAATCAGGTTCACACCACGGTGACGCAAACCCAAAGATTTGAGTATCTCAAAACCGACACGCACCTCTTCTTCCGGCTCCGCCGCCAGCGACACCCTAATCGTATCGCCCAGGCCATCGGCCAACAGCAAGCCCAGACCCACAGATGATTTCACTGTGCCTCCGAACTGACTACCCGATTCGGTGATGCCCAAATGCATGGGATAATCCACCAGCTGAGCCAACTTACGATACGCCACAACTGTCATCGGGATATTGCTCGCCTTTAAGGACACCTTGATATCATTAAAGTTCATATCTTCAAGAATGCGAATATGGCTCATGGCCGATTCCACCATGGCATCAGCACACGGCTCTCCATATTTCTCATTCAACTCTTTTTCCAGGGAGCCTGCATTCACGCCAATGCGAATGGAAACACCACGTTCGCTCGCGGCCTTCACAACCCTCTCCACCCGATCTCGCCCACCGATATTACCGGGATTCAGGCGTAATCCATGCACACCCGCCTCCAGTGAGGCCAGTGCCATCTTATAGCTAAAGTGAATGTCAGCAATAATCGGAACATTGGTCTGGGCAAGGATTTCCGGCATGGCTGCCGCGGATTCAGGATCCGGCACCGACACGCGCACGATATCGGCACCGGCATGCTCCAGACGCTGAATCTGGGCAACGGTTGCATCAATATCCGTGGTCAGCGTATTGGTCATCGACTGCACCGCAATAGGTGCATCACCGCCGACCTTCACACCACCGACGTTAATCGATCGTGTCTTATGCCGTGTAGTTACAATCTGGTCCCGCATATCACTCCTCTTCCGGTATCGGATCACTGTCCTTCTGACTGCGCAACAGATTCAACCGTTCTTTCAGCTGTCTGGCGCGATTCAAAGCCTCAACGTATTCACTCTTCTCAGGGGTAAGCGCCACAGCACGACTCCAGTGCCGGATAGCCAGATCCAGCTTTTCCTTACGGAAAGCGGCACTACCCTGAATGAACAGGGCATCTGATTTCACATTCAGCTTTTGTTGAATCTGGGCAAGCAGCTTGGCAGCACCCTGACCACCATTACGGCGGTAAATCTGTGCAAGGTGTTTGGCCTCAGAGAGCTCACCCTTGCTCAAGGCCTCCTGAACCTGCTTCAGCGTCACCTCTTTCGGTGTCGCAAGACGTGCAACCGAGGGCTTGCCCACAGGGCCGCCGGCTGCCTGCATGGGAGGAATCTTCAGCCATGTCGGCAGCTCCCGCTTAATGGCAGCCAACTGCTTCAGTCCTCTTGTTGAACCCGGCTGCAACCGAAGATAAGACTCTATCTCAATATAAGCTGGCCCATACTTCTTCTGACGCAAATAATGTCTGGACTCACGATATGCTCGCGTTGCACGATCATCAAGGTCATCGTTATAATACTCCTGCTGTCGCAAATAGACCTCATCCCTGGGGCTAAGCCCCCTGGCTGCCTCATAAGCAGGCCCATAGCTCAAAAGAGTCCGATCTTCCCTGCGCCGCTGACGGATTAACTTTTCCACTCTAAGCTGACGCAGTCTCTTTTCCATCGCCCAGCGTTTTGCTTCCATCGCATCGGGCTTCAGCGTGATCGCCTTGGCCTGTTCATAAGCAAGCCCTGCATCCGACCAGTTTTGTCGCGCCTCATGTTTCTTGGCCAGGCGTAAATAATGCACAAAGATGCGTCTTCGCGCCGGCTCAATCTTCTCCTTTAACAGCTTTTGCACCCGAGCATAATCACTGTCTGAAGCCTTCATTTCCAAGGCTCTTTCTCGCGCGCGCATGATATGACCGCGTTCAAAGTCATTTTCAATCACGGCATAACTGTTCATCACCTGAAAGGATTCGGTACCACGCTTAATCAAATCAGCAAGGTCAAATGCTTTATTACCGCCCCCTTCTGCACATGCCGTCAGCAACCACCCTAAAGCCAGCCACACAATGATATTTCGCACTTTCAACTCAAGCCTCTCCTGCTATCTGTCGCATATCTGACGGTAGGTCGAGATCAAAGGCCAGGTCAACCACATGCTCAACATTTCTAAGCACATGCTTACTTGTAACCGCGACAGTCCCAACCTCCAGGCCCTGACTCACACCTTTGATGTCAGAAACCCCCATACTATTAAATTCAAAGCCTTTACCAAGCTTGCCAAAAGTCTGTCTGGACATCACGACCTGACCACCTGTACCCAGCCCGCCCATGCGCGAGGCTACATTCACCGCATCACCAATCACCGTGTATTCCAGACGTTTAGCAGCGCCTATATTTCCGGCAATAGCCTGACCGCAGTTCAGACCTATCCTGAAAGAGATGACCCTGCCATCGGATCGTTTCATGGCGAGCCGTTGACATGCCATCGCAATAGCCAACCCTGCTTTAGCTGCATGCCGGGCATGGTCGACATCACCAATCGGGTGATTAAACACAGCCATCACCGCATCACCAATATACTTATCCACATGACCACCATAATAGGCAATCACACGATGGAACACTTCGAAATGGCTGTTTAATACGGCCACAACCTCTTCGGTCTCTGTAGACTCGGAAAATGAGGTAAATTCAACCATGTCAGCAAACAGTACAGACACTTCCTGCCTATGGTTTTCAATCGCCGCCCCGCCACTGTCAAACACATCTGAAACCAGTTTCGGATTAAGGTAACGGCCAAACACGTCGCGCAACTCCTCTTTATGCGCCAACTCTTTTGCCATCATATTAAACTGGGCGATGGCATCGGAAATCTCATCATTCCCCCTTACCGGAAGATGAACCTGGTAGTCACCCATGGAAATCTGGCGTGCACCATTCGCCAGCATCTCCAGACGCCGACTCATGTGGCCGGCAATCCAGTAAACCAAAACGGCGGATAACATGACAACAACCACTGCCGCGAGCAGAATCTTCTTCACCAGCTGGCTGGCAATATTTTCCCACGCATGTTCAGAAAAGCGAACAGCCACCGTGCCCATCGCGGTTTGAGCGTATACTACCGCCTTGGCATACCACAGCTGCGGCAGCTGCAAACGCTTTACCCCTGTACCAAGCACCAACTTACCTGCCGGATTATACCCGCTATCGATCAAGCCATAGCCCCTGAGCTTACCATCCGGGTACTTCAGCAGCACCCCCATCACAGCGGGAACCTTTTTCAAAAAGCCCTGCACGACCAGATCCGTTTCAACACTGCTGCCGGACAACATCGGCAGCTTCAGCTCATCAGCAAGACGATCTACCTGTACTTCCGCCTGGGCTGCCTGACTCTCCAACCATGCCGTTCTTTCGATATCGAGAATAATAAAAAACAACACCACAATAGCGGAGGCAACAGCAATACCAACCAGCATGGTCCAACGCCAGCGTATCGGGAAGCGTGGGGTAAACCCGCCCTCGGCTTGTTCAACAGCTGCATTATTGGCTGGCTGAGACTCTACGTATTCACCCTTGGCTTCACTCACTGCTCTACTCTATCCAAAGCGCCTTGCCGGGCAACGCTGCAAAGCCAGTGTTTCAGCTTGTCATTGACCGACACTAAGACGCTCTGAGACACCATCTACCGCACAGACCCGGTTGCGCCCCTGATCTTTGGCATGATACATACGGGCATCGGCCGTATGCAACAAGCCATCCATAATAGCCTTGATATTAACAATATCCTTCGCATTGAAATCGATTGATGCAACACCTGCTGAAAAACTGATCGCCACTGATGCACCGCTGTCGAGCAGCAGCGGTGCAGATGTCAGATGCTTCAACCACTGACAAGCAGCCTTGCGGGCTCCTTCAGTATCAGTATGAGGAAGCAGAACTATAAACTCCTCCCCACCCCAGCGCCCTGCAATGTCCGCCTCACGCACGCTGCCTCGCAACACACGCGTCATATGCGAGAGCACCATGTCGCCGGATGCGTGGCCATGCACATCATTCACCTGTTTGAAATGATCCAGATCAAGCATCACTATGGTAAACGGATGCCTGTATCGTATCGACTGCGATACCCCTTGCTGCAACTGCTCCATGATATGCCTACGGTTATACAATCCGGTCAAAGGATCATGACTGGCTTGAAAGCGCAGCTCTTCCTTTGCAGATTTCAAATTATTAATCATACTGAGCATTAAATTGGCCACCATGCCACCGATGATGCCACCAGCCCCCAGCACTTCAGAGGCAACCGCCTCAACCATTTCATTGCCAGTCATATTAAAAGCCACACATGGCGCACACTTTCTCAAAGCCTGCTCTACATCCATATAAACAGCCACACCATGCTCTTCAGCCAACTTCAACCCGGGTGCTGTCGGATCGGTATCAACCACGGCCAGCACGCTGACCAGACCTTCATCCAGCAACATCTGCAAAATAGCACTGCCCCCCTGGCCCGCGCCAAGAATCACAGCACGATGAGGATCTTCCCTTAATGTTCCCATAATCATCACCCTACCCAACAGAGTCAGCCTTGAACAAGACCACATAAAGCAAACTGCGTACCATTCTTCGCCAATATTGTTACAATCCGCATTTCCGGAGGAAAGCATGTCACTAACCAACAAACAGATCAAAGATTTAAAGGCAAAAGCACACCATCTTAAGCCAGTTGTTCGAATCGGCCAAAAGGGCACGACCGAGAACGTACTCGCAGAAATCACCAATGCACTGGAGATCCATGAACTGATCAAGGTGCATATTGCCAATGATGATCGCGAGATCCGCAAACAGGCCGTGACTGACATTGCAGGGCAAAGCCATGCGGAGATCATAGGGCTGATCGGCAAAACCTGCATCCTTTACCGGAAAAAAACAGCGGACGCATGAACAGGGCAGAGGCAATCAAGCAACTTCTGCTTGCTGAATTCAGCCCGGAAGAGCTCCAGGTCACAGATGACTCATGGCAACATGCCGGTCATACCGGAGCAAAGGAGAGTGGCGGTGGTCATTTTTCCATTCAAATAAAATCCTCTCATTTCAATGGATTGAGTCGCATGCAATGCCACCGCCAGATCTATCAGGCACTGCAAACACTTTTCCCTGCCGAGATTCATGCGCTTAGCATTAAGGCTGAGGGAACCTCACCCTCTGCCTGATCATGAAGAGTGGCCCCTTTCTTGCGAAACAAACCAGATATAGCGACAAATACAAGGACAGGGCCTGCTCATGAAAATCCACAATAATCTGCCTGTAAATGGTCAGAGCACACAAAAGACCAAGCGTAACCGCTCCGATGGCGTATTTAAAAACCTGTTTGATGCTGAAATGACTGAAGTCCAGCCAGTCAGCAATCCGCAACAGGAAGCCCCCCAAGGGAATCCGGAGCAGACTTGGCAAGCCCTGCATGAAAGCGTCTCCCTGCTCGATCAGGCCATGCAGTGCCTGGAAGCCGGCAGTCCCCCTTCGCCTCAACTGATGGTTGATATCGAACAACTCCGCTCCCAGCTGCGCTCGAAACTTGGCTCCGACACCCCGACCAGCGACCTCAAACAGGCAGACACGCTTCTTGCTGTTGAAGCAGAACGCATCCGCTCCCTACAAAGCTGAAGGCATCTCAATGAATCAACTCGAAGAAATCAATCGCCTGCTTGAAGACATGGATAAGGTGCGGCCCATTGTTATTGCTGCAATGCCAGATGATCAGGATCTGCGGACAACGACTCGCCGCATGATCTCAACACTTGAGCAGATCAGACAGGCCCCGGGCATACCGCTTGAAACCTACACATGGGTAAGCAAACTTGTTGCAAAGCTCCTTGATGCCGAACATGGAGCCCTGCTACGTCCGTCACCCGGAGGCACGATACCTGACGAGAGCCGCACCTCTCTTGAACAACACATTGAACAACGACAACTTCTGATGATGGAAGCGCAACAGGAGATCCCCGCGACCCGGCAAATCCTTGATCGTAGCAGCAGCCTGATCGGCACCCGTGCAAAAAACAGTGACTCCTTGCAAAAACGTGCCTCCCATCTGGAAAGCCTGCTAAAGAGCCACCTTCAACATGACACCGCACTGCGATCAGAACTCCAGCAGCTCATAGAAGCCTTCCACCCCTCACTTAAAGCAATTGGCACGTTACTGGGTGAAGCAGGAGAAGAGTCTCCGGAGCTGAAGCAAGCAAAAAAACTATTGGAAATGGAGCTTCCTGAAGATATCGAAGAAGCTCGAGGGCTACTACAGAGCGCTCGCCAGGGCATCCTGACCGCAGGCAATAAATTAAACAGCGCCAGCGAAAGGCTGCAACAAAGCATCCAGCAGAATATCGACCAGCTTTCAAACATGTCCCAACAGCTTGAACAGGCAGAAAATGAAGCGCGAAACGACCCTCTCACGGGGCTGGCAAACCGCAGGCGACTGGCTGAATTCCTAAAGAAACTTGGCCAATCCCGATTCTCTTTTCTGGTTGTCGATATTGATCATTTCAAACAGGTGAATGATACCTATGGCCATGATGTCGGAGATGAAATCCTTCAACAGCTAGCAGGCCTGCTTGATGAATGCACCCGGAAAACAGACTTGGCAGCCCGTGTCGGTGGCGAAGAGTTCTGCATCATCTTCCCGGATACTGATCAGGCTAGAGGCCTTACGCTTGCTGAAACACTACGTCAGGCCATTGAGATATACCCGTTCAAGACAGCCGCCGGCATTATTGATATAACAGTCAGCGTCGGTATTGCCGAGCACAGTCCCGGAACAGAACACGGAGACACATTCAAGGCTGCCGATAAAGCACTATATCACTCTAAAGAGAACGGCCGCAATCAGGTTACCTGCGCAACCCCTGCATAACTAGCACTCAAACGATCCAATAGAGCCTAACACTTCACACCCTTTGTCAGCTACCCAACGGCTGAATGACAAAGGGTGTGAAGTCTTGGGCCAGCCTCAGATACCCAGACCTAGAGAGAGATCCCCGAATCCAGCTCCGCATTGCGACTTTTCGCCCGAATACTCTCACGATGGCGGCGATAAACGTATTTTGCGATCGTATCTTCTTCTTCGTCACAACGATAATAGAACTGCGCACCAATCCTTTTGCGCCCACCATCGACAACATCAACACGCCTCAACACTGCGAGCAACTCAAGGGTAGATGGCGGAAACGAAGGCAACATTAGCGTGATCTTGGCAACATCACCCACCGTGTAATCATTCTCCGACACGAAGCTCGCACCCGACACACTTAAATTGACAGCCTTCTCCTGCATATCGCTATGGCTGGCATCGTTGAGCATATTAACACCTATCAAATAATTCAGCTTGGCATCCAGAGCCTCAAGTGCACCGGAGACCTCAGGACTCACACCCTCGTGTTCATCCCCGAACAGATCCCTGCCTACCATGGTTTGCAGCATACTGTTCTGTCTGGATTTAATACCAACCTTGCTCTTGCTTATTTCAAATGCTTCCCGCGTCATTTTTTCATCGCAAATAGGAATCATGTCATCAACCCGGAAATCCTGACGCCCATGTTCTTTATTCGTTTTACCCATAGTCACGCACCTCAGTTTTAACAGTAATCAACGCAGAGAGCGGCATTACACCGTCCACTTTCTGCTGCTCATCAGCCTGCGTATGCACCACACCCCGTTCAATGGCAGCAACAGCCACCTCAACAACCTGCGGATCAAATTGTGTCCCGGATCCGTTTTTCAATTGCTCAACACAAAAAGAGAGAGGCCTGGCCATACGATAAACCCGATGCGTGGTCATCGCATCAATTGCATCGGCGACACATACAATACGAGCCTCCAGCGGAATATCTTCACCAACCAATCTATCCGGATAACCCAAACCATCAAAACGTTCATGATGGTGACGTATCATCAAGCGCTCACGCACCATGGTATCCATGTTTTTAAGGATATTATCTCCGATGGCCGGATGCGCTTTCATGATTGCAAATTCATTATCGGTATAGCGGCCAGGCTTAAGAAGCACCGCATCAGGAATACCGCACTTACCAATATCATGCAGAAGCCCCCCGGTGCGAATCAAATCGACATGGTCCGTATCCAGGCCCAAGTCTTCAGCAAAAATCGCAGCCAGTGCTCCAACCCGGCCAGAGTGATCACGGGTATAACGATCACGAGCTTCCAGAGAGCGCACAAGAGCAATCAAGGTCTCGCGCATATTGTCTGCAAGTGCGGCATGTACCGCCCGGTTGTCCAGCAGGGTATCAAGCTCTTTCACCAGCAGACCAAGCATCTGCCTGTACTCACCCTTCAGCTGTCCGTCCAGCTCAGACACCAACAGACATAGCACCCCCATAGCGACGCCCTGCAGGCGCACCGGGACAGCAATATAAGATGATTCATCAAGGCCAGGCCAGCATTGAGCAAGCGTTCGGTCAGATGATGGCTGAATCAACTCCTCATCGCCTGAAATCAAAGATTCAAAACATGTATCATCCAGGCTGCAGCTTGTCTGCACACCCCCCAGATCCTGACTCGCCACCATGACCAGCTTATGCTGATTACGTTCGAAAAAAGCCAGATAGCCGCCTTTGGCATGTACGACCTCAATAGCCAGATTCAAAGCACTGGAGCAAACCGAGGAAACATCATGTTGCGCCGGGATCTCATCAAACATGCGATAAACCAGACCCAGTCTACGATCCATTTCAAACATCTCAGGCAACAGACGGTCAGAGGAACGCACAGGACGCTTGGGCTTCTCTGAAATCACTTTCGAAGCCGTGCCAAGCATCTTCTCCAGGCATTCAAGCAACACATCCGGTGCAAAAGGCTTGGCCAAAACATGCTCAATACCCAACTCCAGTGCCTGAGCCATCCTCACAGAGGTAAGAAAACCACTCATCAATATAGCTGGCGGCACCTGCACGCCCTCATCCTTCAATGCCGCTATCAATTCGAGGACGTTACCATCACCCAGACTCATATCCGTAATCAGCCCGTCCCACGTTTCCGCAAGAAGTGCAACCCTTGCCTCATCCAGACTGCCTACCTGACTCACTCGAACGGTTTCATCAAGTTCACTAACAATTTCAGCCACTACTTCCCGAACGGCAGGCTGATCTTCAATAATCAACAGATGGAGCACTAGTAGTTACCACCATTAACATTCTGACCATAGGCCTTCACAGCAGCCAGCCTCGGCTTAGGGGACACCTCATCAAACTTCACTTCCTCTCCAAATATATCATTCCATTTTCTCAACAACTGCTGATATCGATTGGCATTATCCACCCGAACCCGAATCTCAGGCAGCTGAAAAGGCTTGCTGACAAAATCATAAGCCCCCTGCTCTACAGCATGTAATGCATTTTCAATACCGGAATAACCCGTCATTAAAATAACCAGTGTATCATCAGCACCATTATGAACATGCTGCAAAAGGGTCAACCCATCAACACCAGGCATAACAATATCGCTCAACACCAGATCAAAATGCTCCTGCTTCAACGCCTCAAGCGCCGTGTCACCACGACGGTGAACGACAACCTCATACTCAGCTTCGAGCAGATACTCCTCCAGCAATGAGGCCAAAGCTTCGTCATCTTCAGCCAATAATAACCTGGGTCGATTCAATATTAACCTCCAAGCCTGTCATTCGATCTATAAAGGTTAAGCAAGTGTGATTCCAACGCCCTCTCTCCAGGCTTTTTATCCGGGTCTCCCTGAACCTGGGCAGCAAGTTGAGCAGACTCCTGCTCTGTTTGTGAAGAGATACTAACATGGTCGTCAAGAGCCTTCGCCACAGGTCCAGCCCCCTCAGCGACGACGGGCGTCTTTGCGTTCTGCTGCAACAGCCTGTGAATCAGACCGTCTACCGGTTGCATGTTTACTGCCATATCACTCACCTCCACACATCCTATTATGTGCGATGCAAAGGAATCCCTGCCACAGTCCCTATCGGCTGAAAGCATGTCAACTTTAGCCAGCCACAAAACTACCCCCTCATCCACCAGGGAGAAAACCCATGCATATCTGAGCACGACAACCAAATATTTGACTGCTTTAGCCGTGACATATCCACATGCCAAGCATACCGCCCACTTTTATCTCTTGCGCTTTCGGATTTCTGCGTCATTATTTTGACTTCAGGAACGCCGTCACAAGCAATTATAAAGGAGATACTACGCCGTGAAACAGTCTGCATTCATACTGCTGGTTGAAGATAATGAAGACTTCCGCCTGATTTTGCAGGAATCGCTAGAAGCAGCAGGCTACCATGTAACCAGCACAGCCAACGCCATGCGCGCGCGCGAAGCGATGTCCCTCGGTAAATTTGATATGACCCTGCTTGATGTACGCCTCCCCGATGGCAACGGCATCGAACTGATGCGCGAATTTCGCCAGTCCGACCCCGACATGGGCATTATCATCATGACGGGCTATGCAGAGGTCGACACTGCTGTTGAAGCCGTCCGTCTTGGCGCCAATGATTTCCTGAAAAAACCGTTCGATATTGATGAGCTGCTGGTACGCATCGGGGAACTGATGAAAACGCGCCAACTCAAAAAAGACAACCTCTCCCTACGTGAACAGATCCGTACAGCTGAAAGCTCTGACGGCCTCATTGGCCAATGTCCGCTCATCCGGAAATTACAAGATACCATCCACCTGCTTGCCAACTCCGACAGCACGGTACTGATCTCCGGGGAATCCGGATGCGGCAAAGAGGTTCTCGCCAAGGCGCTACATAAATCAGGAAGCCGAGCGGACAAACCACTGGTCTCCATTAACTGCGGAGCTATTCCGGAAGAACTTCTGGAATCAGAGCTCTTCGGCCATGTTAAAGGCGCTTTTACCGGGGCGATACGCGCCCGCCCTGGCCGTTTTGAAATTGCCAATGGCGGCACTATTTTCCTCGATGAAATCGGTGACATGAGCGCCAAGCTGCAGGTCAAGCTGCTGCGGGTTCTGCAAGAACGCTGCTTTGAACCGGTAGGCAGCCAACAAAGTATCCATGTCGACGTGCGCGTCGTTGCCGCAACCCACAGGGATCTTGAAGCAGAAATTCAGGCGGGACGTTTCCGTGAAGACCTATATTACCGACTGAACGTCATCCCTCTGCACCTGGCACCGCTAAGGGAGCGCGGAGATGACATACTACTACTGGCAGATCACTTTATCTCTCGCTTTAACGCCGAAAAAGGCTCCAACATCACAGGCCTTTCCGAAGAAGCCAAACGCGCCATGCTCTCTTACGCCTGGCCCGGAAATGTCCGTGAACTACAGAACCTGATCGAACGTGTAGCCACACTGAAACGCGAGGGTGATGCTGAAATTGAAGACCTACCTTCACGCATGATCAGCGACAAAGACAGGGTACTGCAAAGCTTCCAGATGGATGTGGAGTCCGCAGAGAGCATAGACCTGAAAGCGACCGTAGATGAATTCGAGAGCCACCTGATCATATCCGCCCTCAAACGCTTTGACTGGAACAAAAATCGAGCCGCCATTTTTTTGGCGATGAACAGGACGACACTGGTAGAAAAAATCAAAAAGAAAGGGCTTCAGCCCGCAGACAGCCTGTAGATCCCCCGCCCAAACCGGGCCGTCCCCTTTCACAAGAGCTATCGAAACAGCCATCAATACCATCACGATTAAGACTATCATGACACCGATGGCTTTTTTCACACCGTGGCCGGCTTTAACGAAAAGATTCCCCCATCACGATACAGCAAACCTTCGGCACGAAACTTGCAATCCATGGACATGTTACGCATTTTCATCATATGTCTTACGGGCACATTGCTATTCCCCGGACTCACTCCGGCCGCAGAGAGCGAACGTGTGCAGGGTGCAAAAATTTACCTCAATGGTGGCAGTCCGGATCAAGCCATCCGTACAGCAGAAAGACACCTCAAAAGTGCCGACACCCTTCCTTCAGAACGAGTAGCACTGCTTACTGTCATAGCCCGGGCTCAAATTATGATCGCCACTCACAAGCACTTTGAAAACATCAACAGTGCAATTCTAGCCATCGAAACACTGAACCGTGAATTCCCGGGCCATCCGGAAGCCGCAGAATTCAGGTGGAAAAAAGCCTGGTTACAATGGAAGGCCGGCAATCGCAAACAAGCTGTCACCTCAGCACGCGAAATCATATCCAAAGACCAGCAGCCTGAAAACCTCCGTCGGGCATGGTTACTGATGGCGCGCATCCACCTTCAGCAGGAAAACTATGCATACGCACGAAGCGATCTACTTCAATACAGCCTACAAGCTGGCGGAGACAGCAGGGAGCAAGCGACAGGCATGGCATGGCTGGCCATCGTTGATCAGGGAGAAGATCGACCAGAGGTCGCATTCAAAAGCCTGCAGACGGTGTATAAAAAATGGCCTGCTATCATCACCGGTGAACCAGGTCTGTTTTCCGCTTATGTCCACATCCTCTATCAGCAGGACAGCTCAAAAGAGACTCTGAAGCAGACTGAAGGCTTCATCAAACGCTACATCAACACCCCACAAGCAGCTGCAGTGCGCCTGATTCGAGCTGACATACTGGCCGAAGATGAGAAAACGATTGCAGCTGCGATCAAAGAATACGGCATTCTGGCAAACAGTCAGGCTGAAACAGTCATTGGGAGGAAAGCATTCATTCGAAAACTCATGCTTGATTCCAGGCATGAGAAGAACAGGGAGGCGCTACTGCCTGCCATGGTATCACTGAAAAAGGTCGCAGATACCAATCAGCTTTCACTCATAGAAGACGAAGCCATGCTGGCACTCGCCAGACTATGGACCCGAATAGACAAGCCGTCGGCGCAAAAATTAAACTCCCCGGCCCTGCAGGCATATGCACGCGCCGCCATCTCCAGCGACAGAAGAATCTCTACTGCTGCAGCCAAGGAAGGGGCGCTATGGTTAAAGAAAAGCCTGCAACAGATGCTGGATCAACAACTTTGGATTAATGCAGTAACCAACTGGCGTCAATATCCCCAGCTGCGTCCCGGAAAACACAAAGCTCAGGAGCTTCGCCTCGGCATAGCCCATGCCATGCGTATGCTGATGCTGTTCGAGGGCTCTGAAGAATTACTGCAAGAGATCTATCGTGAAAACAGGGGGACTATCCGCGGCCAAAGGGCAATGATGGACTTGGCAAAACTGTGGATGGATCGCCAGGATCAGGATGGCGTTGAAAAAATCATGCGTTGGCTGAACCTCAATGCACTTACCATTTACCGACCTGAAATGCTGGTGACCGTTGCCCGCATTCAGTCTACACAAAAAAAGTTTGAAGCCGCGCGACAAACACTCAACTCGGTACGAGCCAGCGATATAGCGCTGGAATCCCGCTCCAACTACTGGAAAACCAATGCCGAGGTCTCACAAGCCCTAAAGCTCTGGCACAGCGCTGCAGCATCATGGGGAAAATACCGCAACAGCCTGGGCGCAGACAAGCCAGATGGCCTGCAAAACCAGGCAAGAAGTCTGTTTGAAGCAAAAGAGTATTCGGCTGCCAACAAGCTCTATGCAAAGATACCCACAGAGAACCGCGATGCATCATGGCAATACCATACAGGCGTCTGTGAACTCAAATCCGGAGAGACCCGCCAGGGACTGCAACGCCTGCAGGAGCTGGCCAGCCTTGCCGATGGCGGCACATATTCATCCTTAGCCAAACTGGCACTCGCCGACCAGCAGGCAAATACCTTACTTGGAGTACAACCATGAGCCTATCCAATATTATGATGATTGGATTCCCTCAACATGAAGAGGCAGACCTGCGTGTACAGCTGGGTAAACTCTTGCCCGACACAGCCATCGATGCCCCGCCGACTGAATCCATGGAGCTGCACTGCCCTAAAGATGCCCTGATATTCATCTGGGATTCGGTCACCTCCCCTTCCACCGTCAAACGCCTGTTCGAACAGAACCCTCAGGCAAATATTGTTGTGCTTACAGATCACGGACAAAGCGAACGCGCTGCGGACCTGATGCACATGGGAGCTATAGACTATCGCATGCTGCCAGTTCCAAATGAAGTGCTGGAAATTTACATACGCAAAAGCGGACACCAGAGCGCACTGGCACAGCAGGCTAGCGAGCAGCAGTCGGGCGCAAAAAGCAGTCAGGATATGTTTGTCACTGAAGATATTGAAACCCGGCGCCTTCTTGACCGCGTAGCACTGGTCGCCCCAAGCCGCGCATCCGTACTGGTGATTGGCGAATCAGGCACAGGTAAAGAACGCCTCTCCCGCTACGTACATGCATGCTCCAGCCGTAAAGAGCAGAATTTCATTGCCATCAACTGCGCAGCCATTCCAGAAGGGGTGCTGGAAGCGGAATTGTTCGGTCACGAAAAGGGGGCATTTACCGGCGCAACAACAGCCCGACCTGGAAAGTTTGAGCTGGCCCATGAAGGCACCCTGCTGCTGGATGAGATCACCGAAATGCCCGTCCACCTACAGGCAAAACTGCTGCGCGTGCTACAGGAAGGTGAAGTTGACAGACTCGGTGGGCGCAAACCGGTCAAGATTGATGTTCGCGTGATTGCCACCAGCAACCGCAACATCACCAAAGCCGTACAGAACGGCGATTTCCGTCAGGATCTTTACTACCGTCTGAACGTCGTAACCATCCAGTTACCGCCCTTGCGTGATCGTAAAGGCGATATCCTTCCCCTGGCAAACCACTTCCTTGAACGCTTCAGCAATATGTACAAACGTACTCCCCCCGCACTCACCCAGGCTGCCATCGAACATCTCGCAGCACACCCCTGGCCCGGCAATGCCCGCGAACTGGAAAACTGCATGCACCGGGCATTCCTGATGTCAGCTGATGAGGCAATCCGACCTGAGCATCTGGCCCTGGATCCTGCACTTGCTCAACAGAATTCCGACCTGATGACTGATGAGCACGCTTCGGACGCAGTTCAGGCTGGTGTTTCAATCCGTGACATGGAACGTGCCCTGATAGAAAAAACACTGGTGCATGTTCAGGGCAACCGTACTGAAGCGGCCCAACTGTTGGGCATAAGTATCCGAACACTAAGGAACAAACTGCAAGGTTACGGTTCTGGCATGCCGCTTGCTGAATAAGAGTGCGCGCCAGAACAGCAGCGGCAAAATAATGACAGGAGGACAAGTAGATGGCTGATATGTTTAGCAGCGGCTTCCGGCAGCTTGAATCCACTCTTATTGCCAGAGAAAGGGCACAAGGCGTTCATTCCAGCAATATCGCCAATGTTGATACACCCAACTATCGCGCAGATCAGCGGACTTTCTCTGACTTTATGGCTGAACAACAGACGGGGAAAAATTCGGGTCCAGTTGCCACCACACATGGTATGCACTTTAAAGACATCAACAACGCCCAGCCCTCCAGCAGCGGCAGCCTGTATCACACTGAGCCTTCACGCAGAATGGATGGCAACACTGTTGACCTGCAAGAAGAGATGGCTCGCATGTCCGAAACGCAGCTGATGCATGATCTGGCTATGCGCCTCATCAAAGGCAAGCTTTCCGGTCTCTCCAACGCCATCAAGGAAGGAAGGTAATCACCCATGGGAAATGACCTTTTAAGCTCCATGCACATCAGCGCATCCGGTATGTCTGCCCAACGGACACGCATGGACATCGTTGCGGAAAATATTGCCAATGCCGAATCCACACGTACAGAAGCAGGCGGACCTTATCGTCGCAGACAGGTGGTTTTTCAGGCCACTCCGGGACAGCAGTCGTTTTCCAATGTATTCAACAGCTCGTTCGTTAACGAGCGTAACCAGACAGTAAAGGCGGCCTATATCGCCGAAGACCCCAGGCCATTCCGTCAAGTATTTGACCCATCACACCCGGATGCCAATGCTCAGGGTGTGGTCAACATGCCCAATGTCAATTCGGTTGAAGAGATGGTGGATATGAATTCAGCTGCAAGAAGCTTCGAGGCTAATGTCACGACGATGGAAGCCTCCAAACGCATGTTCCTCAAATCACTCGAACTGCTGCGATAGGAGATCACTATGAATATTCAGGGATATCAACCCGCATCAGGGCTAAATACCAGCAACAGCGTACAAGTACCTGAGCAGACGACCCCTACAGCCGGGGCTGAAGGTTTTGCCTCCATGCTCAAGGCCTATACAGAAGAGGTGAATCATGATCAGAAAGCTGCTGCGTCTGCTGCAGTTTCACTGGCCAATGGGGGCTCCCAGAACACCTCCGAAACGCTGTTAGCCGTTCAAAAGGCCAGCCTCTCATTTGAATTAATGCTGGGCGTACGCAACAAGCTTGTTGATGCTTACCGTGAAGTCATCCGGATGCAGGTATAGAGGAATAAACCATGGCTGACGCATTGACGCCTCAGAACCCGATGAACCCGAATACGATTGAAGCTACAGCCCAGCCTGCAGGTTCCGATCAAGGTGCAACCATTCAGGTACCGCAGGTGCTGGCAAAACACAGAAGGATACTCCTGTTTGCAGCCGCAAGTCTCATGCTTGCAGGTTTCATCAGCCTCGTACTCTGGTCTTCGGAAAAGCCCTACCGCTCTGTGTATAGTGGCATGGCTGAAAAAGATGCGGCCTCTGTAGTTGAAATGCTGCAAAAAGAGCACATCCCCTATCGCCTTGAGGGTGGAGGCACGATTCTGGTGCCGGAAGACCAAGTCTATCAGGTACGGCTGAAGCTGGCTGGGCAAGGAGTAACACCAAATAACACGACCGGCTTTGAGATCTTCGATCAGAGTAATGAGTTTGGTCTTAGTGATTTCACCAGAAAGATTAATCTGCAACGCGCCCTGCAAGGCGAACTGGCACGCACCATTGAAGTGATGCCACAAGTCAGCGCGGCTCGCGTACACCTGGTTATGCCTAAGGAGTCGGCATTTGCCGACCGCGACCGCAAGGCGACCGCCTCGGTTATGTTGCAGATTTCAGGCGGCCAGCGTCTGCCAAAAAAATCTGTTCTGGCCATTCAAAACCTGGTCTCTGCAAGTGTGCCTGAAATGGAGCAGAGCGATGTGACCGTCGTGGATGCATCCGGCACCCTGCTCTCAAGTAATGATAAAGAAGCTCCTATGTCTGAAGGGCAGACGATTCAGGAGTACCAGAGCCGACTGGAACAACGTCTTGAGCAACGTCTGACCGGCATGCTTGAGCAAATCGTCGGAGAGGGTCAGGCGGTAGTTCGAGCATCAGCTGACATCAACCGTGAATTTGTAGATCAGAAAAATACCCGCTACAACCCGGATGAGCAGGTACTACGCAGCCGTAAATCCATAGAGGAGAAACGTAGCAACTCCACCGGGGGCAATGCACTTGGTGTGCCCGGGCTTGCATCCAATACTCCTGGAGCAAACCCGACTACAGCTGCTGCGGCACAGCCTGCACAACCACAGGATATGGCAAGCCGCATTGAAGACGTAAACAACTATGAAATCAGCATGACCAACGAACACCGCATTGTGCCATTCGGTAGCATTAATCAACTTTCAGTAGCCGTGATTGTTGGCGGCATTATGCAGACCGGTGCAGATGGCGAACAGAGTTTCACCCCGCGGAGTAAAGAGGAGCTCGTCAATATTCAGAAGCTTGTTGAACGTGCGATGGGTTTCAATGAAGACCGTGGTGATTCCGTTGATGTGCAAAGCATGTCCTTGATGGATATCTCAAGCACAGCTGACAGTGATGCATTGAGCGCTGCTGAAAACCAGAGCTTTTATATGCAGATCGCCCGCTACAGTCTGGCTGGCCTTGCCCTGCTGCTGCTGGGTTGGTTCGTCCTGCGTCCACTGGCCCAACGTATTCAACAGTCAGCTGAGGTCCAGAAACAGGCAGGACAACTCATGCCCCAAAATGAACAGCACCAGTTATCAAGTGAGGCCTATGCCCGCCTTGCCAATATGGAGCAAGTCAAACACAGTGTGAGCAGTGAGCCGGAACGAGCCAATAAAGTCATGCGTGAGTGGGTGGATCCGGCATGAGTAAAAAGGCTCAACTAAGTGGTGAAGATAAAGCCGCAATCCTGCTGTTTGCACTAGGCCCGGAAGCATCGGCACCTCTGGTACAACATATGGATGACAAGACATTGACTCGCCTGGGCCGTCGTATGGCTGAACTCGGGCGTGTAGATGCAGAAGTACTCAATACCGTCACAGAAGAGTACCTTGCACTGCATCGCTCTGAAGACCCCCTGCTGCGCTCCGGCCACAAAGATGTGGTCAGCCTGTTCAAACATGCTATCGAGAATGAACGGGCAGATCGTCTTTTACATGACCTTTCAGCACCTAAAACATTAACCATATGGGAAAAACTAGGGCGTCTGAAACCTGAAATGATTGCCTCCTCTATCTCGGATGAGCACCCACAGACGGTTGCACTGATTCTCGGTAATATCGACAGTTATGTGGCTAGCCGGGTCATCGCACTCCTACCTGAGAACATGCAGCTATCCGTAGTCATGCGCATGTCGAAGATAGAATCTGTACCGCGTGAACTGGTCAAGGATATCGAAGAGACCCTGGAAAAAGAGTTGGCTGAAATGCAGGGAGACTCCGGCATCAGCTTTGACGGTATGGTCAGCGTCGTTGATATCCTAAAAGGCCTTGAAAAAGATGTGGCAAGGCCCATTCTCGACCAGCTACGAGACAAGGATGAGCAGCTTTTCACCCAGGTTGACCGTATGCTGCTCGTGTTTGAAGATTTGAAAGATCTCTCCGATCGTGATATCCAGACCATCCTTAAACATATCTCTTCAGATGATCTGGTTAAATCGCTGAAAGGCGCATCAGATGAGATTGCTGAACGCTTCTTCTCCAACATGTCTCAACGCGCAGCCGAGATCATGCGTGAAGATATGGAGGTGATGGGGCCAATGAAGCTCGCCGATGTGGAAGAAGCACAACTGGTCACACTCAAAATTATTCGCAAGCTTGATGATGATGGCGCTATTACCCTAAGCACCGCTGACGATATGGTCTGATCTCCATGTCTGGTATCAAACCTCTATCCTTTCCTCAGGGTGCTGCTCCAGCTGCTGAACAGCAAAGCAGCTTCCCATTCTCCGCTGCAACCGCTCATGCAACAGCCCAGTCACAAGTCATAGACAGTGCCACCCGCATGAAGCAGCTGGAAGAGATGTTACAGGAAGTTCAGGGACGCGCAGAAATCGTAGAAAAAGAGGCCTATGACAGCGCGTATCTGGCCGGCGAAAAAGCAGGTATGGCTTTGGGAAAAAAAAGGGCAGAACAGATACTTGAGTCCGTACAGGAAACATTACAAGATGCAAATGCCTCATTGGCATCTATTCAATATGCATTTTCCGACGCCGCTATGGATATCGCCAGGCATATTGCCGAGCAGATCGTAGGCAATGCAATTGAGCAGGAACCCGGTCGGCTATTGAATATTGCAGAGCAAGCGGCGGCTCAGCTACCCGATACAACAGATCTGAAGGTTGCAGTATCTGCTGATGATTTTGCCTCATTCAAACGCCTGCTGGATGAGAGTGAAAGCCTTGCCGTACTGACTGCCGATAGTTCCATACCAAGCGGCACCTGCCGCATCGTATCTTCACAGCAGGATATCCTGATTGACCCTGTAGCAGCAGTCTCTGCCTACCTTGATCAGCTTCAGTCAGCGATGCTAAGCAACCCTGCCGATCAGGCTGAAAAAGAAAGTGATGACCGGCATGATGATGAGTCTTCAATCGGGAACTAAGCTTCCCTTATGGGATGAAACACTCAGGAAACCGCTATTAGAAGAGCAGCAATATCACAATCCATTTCCTGTTCGCGGCAAGGTATACAAGGTTTTGGGCCCTATGCTGGAAGCTACAGGCCTAAAATCAAGTATTGGCCACGTCTGTGAAATCAGCTGCAGCTCCGGTCACACTATTGAAGCCGAGGTCGTCGGTTTTCGCGGTGAACACACACTGTTGATGCCCGTTGGCAGCACTACAGGCATTGCTCCTGCCGATCCAATATGTCCTCTCTCCAGCATGCCTACCATCCGCACCGGGGATCATCTGCTGGGACGTGTACTTGATGCTCTGGGTCAACCCATGGACAATCGTCCACTCAAAACAACGGGTAAAGAGACCAATATCCGCGGCAACAAACTCAATCCATTTGACCGCCACCTGATTACGGTCCCCATGCAACTGGGGGTCAAGGCTATGGACTCCTGTCTGCCCATGGGCCAGGGGCAGCGACTGGGCCTGTTTGCAGGTGCAGGCATTGGCAAAAGCTCTTTGCTGGGCATGCTCGCAAGAAACTCTGATGCTCAGGTAAATGTCATTGCCCTGATCGGTGAGCGCAGTAGAGAGGTGCGCGAATTTCTTGATAATGCCCTGGGTTCTGAAGCACTGCAGAACAGCGTAGTCATTGTAGCGACCTCCGATATGCCACCGGTTCTGCGTGTACGTGCTGCATATATTGCCACCACCATTGCCGAAGCATTCCGCGATGAAGGAAAAAATGTATTACTTATGGTGGATAGCCTGACCCGCATCGCCCAGTCGCAGAGGGAAATCGGGCTGATGCTGGGAGAGCCTCCTGCCAGCAAAGGCTACACCCCATCCTGTTTCTCCATTATGGCAGAGTTGCTTGAGCGCTCCGGCCCAGGGGTTAACCCGGGTGATATCAGCGGTTTATACACTGTGCTGGTTGAGGGTGATGACCTGCAGGCCGATCCAGTTGCAGATTCAGCCATGTCCATTCTGGATGGCCACATTATTCTTGATCGCAAGATCGCCGAGCAGGGTCAATTCCCTGCGATCAACCTGCTGCGCAGTGTCAGCCGCCTGGACAATCAACTGCTCTCCGCACAGCACATGCAGGCCGTTCGCAAGTTCCGCAAGAAGCTGTCACTGTTTGAGCGCATGGAAGATATGATTGCCATTGGCGCATACGAACACGGAACCAACCCTGAGCTTGATCAAGTGATTGCTCTCATGCCTGAAATTCGTCGTTTTTTACAACAGGATCTCCATTCACCAAGTAGTCGGGAAGAATCGGCACAGGGTTTGCTAGAACTTGTTAGCAGGATGAGTAATGAGGAGATCTTCCATGAAGCTCGCAACGTCCAGAATATTGGCCCAGCTCAGTGAACAGGAACGAGACAAGGTAGAGGCCGAACTATCTGAACTAAACGGGCGCAAACATCTTCTCGAGCAACAATGTCAATCCTCTCAGGAGCGGATTCGTCAACTCAACAACCAACGTGAACAGGCCATGCATAATGCTCACACCGCATCACTGCTACAGGAATTTGACACGGCATTCCGTGAACAACAGATCATGATTGCTACAGCCCAGGCTGGTATCGCAGGCATGGAACAGGAGAAAGAAGCTATTTTAAACCGCCTGACAGAAGCGCATCAGACTCACCACACATATGAGGATATGCATAAGAAAGAGATGCACAAACAATCACGTGAAGGCGACATCAAAGCGCAAAGGCAGCTTGATGATCTTGTCGGCTCACGTAAATCAGCGGCTTCGATTTAATCATGTCATATCGTAAAATATCTATCCTGCTCTTCGCCATGATTGGCCTGCTTCTCGGCAGCAAGCTCGGCATGCACCTCCTGGCTCCGTCCTCGCCAGCTATCTCAAACACAGTCAAATTAGAGACCCCTGCCCAGGCTAAAGTTTTCATGACCACCGACACGTTACCTAAAACGGTGGAACTCGGGGTTGAAGAGTCGTTCACCATGCTGGAAAACTATATTTTCCCACTGGCTGAAGCGGCTACCGCTCAGGCCTCCCCTGAAAAGAGTCGCTTTGCCCTTGAAGATGAAACGCTTACCGGCTTGCGTGAATACAAAAGCAAGCTGGATCAGCGCACCAAACAACTGGATCAACGTGAGAAGTCCATTCAGGATGCTGAAAATCAGGTCAAACAACGCATCACTGAACTCGAACAACTTGAGGCCAGCATTCAGCAACGGCTCAATGATGAGTCCAAGATCAAAAGCAAAAAAATCAAACGCCTTGCATCTGTGTATGAAGGCATGAAACCCGAAAGTGCAGCTCCTGTTATAGCCCGGATGGAGCTTCCAACAGTAGTGAAAATATTTCTGCTCATGGATGAAAAAAGGGTAGGTAAAATCCTCTCCTTTCTGCCGCCGGAGAAGGCTGTACTCATCAGTCAGGCTCTCACCCGCCAGATTAGCACTGTAAAATAAACATGCAGCGCAAGCTGCGCACATTAAATTCACAACCATAGACCACATTGAAAGGCATGCGAAGGAATCAACATGAATAAGAATAACCTACTCTCTGTATTTAGCGACAGGCCCCTCTTCTATCATCATATGGAGTGGATACTGATGCATCCTCGCTTCGGTTTCATGATGATGGGACTGATTGCCCTCTCATTCACACATAATCAAATCCTTGCTGCAATCCTGTTTGTCTTTTTTGTGGTCGAGCTCTCCATGCGTGTTGCGATCATGCTGAATAAGCAACGCACCAACCCCTATCGTTCCTCCCTGAACCAAAAAATCGATGCCCTTTTTCTTGTGCTCGATCTCATTGGCATCATCTCACTGCTGATCACCGTATTTGATATTCCCATAGACGCGGAAAATGCAGCCGCAGCCCGTCTGATTCGAGCATTCTATCTGCTGCGTACCTTGCGTATGTTCCGTTATCTGGATCTTCAGAGTGCAATGTATTCACCCACCTACGGCATGCTCATCTCACTGATTATCCTGCTCTCATTCTTTGCCGAAGATACCATGATGTGGATCATCATTATCTTCTTCGGTGTCGAACTGGCGATACGCCTGCTGATCATGCGCAATATGACCTATGAAACAAAATGGGATAAAACCTCTGAATGGGGATACTGGTGGGTGGATACCATAGCCACCATAGTCATGATACCGGCATTTGCTTTTGTCCCTTACGGTGGTGCGCTACGTATGCTGCGTCTGGTTCGCCTGCTGCGTCCATGGATGGTCATTGTCAGAAATCTGAAAGAGGTGATGCGCGAAGGTCAGTTCATGCAGGAGATCAACCTGATAGTGCTACTGCTGGCCGTACTATCCATTGGCGGCGGTGTCATAGGCCATTATGCCATGCCTGCCTTTGATTACACCCAAAACGGGGTGATTGATCAGGACGATCACGGCATGTTTGCACCCATCTGGTTTGCCTTCCGCATGTTTACAGATCCGGGTAATACCATCGCTTACCCTGAAGGGAGCATGATTGCTATATTTTCAGTCACTGCCGTTATCATCGGCGTATTCATCTTCGCCTTTTTCATTGGTATCGGCGCCCATATTGTCTCGGGCCTCATGGCAAAACTGCGCAATGAGCGCCTGAACATCACCAACCATATGGTGATGCTCGGCTGGTCTACTGTGGCACCATTTATTATTACACAGCTTAAAACAATATCTGAACGCAGTTTTTCCAAATTAAAACTGGTCATCCTGAACAACACAGAACAGATGCCTGAAGAGTTAATCGAGCACAACTGGGTCTCATACCGCTGGGGTGATATGGAAGAAGTCAACTCCCTTCATCGCATCAATTTACGTCATGCCAGACAGGCCGTGATCAACATCCCCGACGGGCATACTGCAGCAGATGACCTGGCTCATGCTACTTTTTCACTGATTGCGGTGCGCAGGGTTAACCCTGACATCTATCTGAATGTTGCAATACCAGGCATGGCAGAGCCTCATCTGGATTCTCACCATCACATGTTACAGGTCGGCTGGGACACATCAGGGTTTTATAACAAACCTACGGTTGTCCTCTCTCAGGCTGATGTACGTGCCAACCTGTTTCGCAACATTCTCTCCTACCGGGATTTTGATCAGGTCATGGAGCGCCTGATGATTCCGGATCGTACCGAAGACTCTTCGCTGCAGGTTTCTGAATGGGGCGGCACGCTGCAACTGGAAGAGGGGCAAATCACCCTGAGTATCCCCGATGGCAGCAAATCCATGCCACTGCATACGCTCGCGACAAGTCTGATGACTCGTGGTGTCACACTGGTGTCTCTGGCCGATGAAAATGGGCGATCACACCCGTTGTATAAAGCCAGCTCTCTATCTCTCCCGATGAAGGTTCCCTCCATACTGGGCGTCGCGATTGGAGCCAATGCCCTTTATTCAGAAACGTTTTTTGCCATCAAACGTCTGCATGACACTCCTCCCCCGCCAACTATCACCAAGCCTCTGGGACTGGAGCCTTTTGAAACTGAAAAAGAGCTCCGGCTGCTGATTACCGGCTGGGTAGGCAGTCTGCCACTACTGCTACAGCGCCTTCTGGATGATTATGAAACCATCCATGTTACCTTGATTGATGACCTGAATGATGAAGACCTGGCTGAACAACTGGCTTATCTACGCCGTCGTATTAATCAAACAGCAGGTGCCAACGAACGCATTCAGGTGGATATGGTGCGCTGGAACTTTACCGACATGAATTTCCTGCGCCCCTATGTAGAGAAAGCAGACAGAATACTGCTTTCACGCACCCCCAACCTGAAAGCGCATGCTTATGCCAGTATTGCAACGGTATTGTCACACCTGGTCAGTATCGTCAACGAACTGGGCAGAACACCTGACATCTTCCCCGTACTTGAAAACCGGGAGCAGGCGCTCCTGCTTCAGCAGGAGCTGGAACGGTTCAACCTGCCTCATGAAATACACATCACCGTACCTAATGCATTTTACGGCACTTATGTAGCACATACGAGTTATCATATGTACAGCTCAGAAAACCCAGCAGCCTATGAACTGCAACGTACACTGCGCCATACCATTGATGACATGATCGGAGATGTCGGAGATGTCGATGAAATGGATATTGTCACGCTGACGGTAACCGAAACCTTACCTGAAGATGCCGAAGCTCTGTTTGCTCACCTATTAGCTGAGGGTTATGTCTGGATTGGCTATCGCCTGAAAGAGAGTTTTGTCTGGTCCGATCCTCTACAGAACGGAATTCGCAGGCTGTTTCCCCGCGAAGAAGATTATTCCTGCTTGCGCCAACATCAGATCATCCTTAATCCGTTTGGTAACCCTGTATCCCGTTACTCATGGCTAAATTACCGGGAAAACATTGCTGAACTCATTCTGATCGGTGAAAGTGACTGAGTTCATCATATCTGAATGCAAAAGAAGCCGGCCTATGGTCGGCTTCTTTTTTTATAGCTAAGGCCTGTTCATCAACGGTATAAGCATGGCGATGTTCCGGGGCTCTTATCTATCCTGCTACACCGGTCCCTGTATATTAAACGACCCAACAACCAATGCTCCCGCCCCTTCATACCCCGCCTCTACAGCCATCGTGGAAAAACATTCCACAACAGAGAGGGAAAGTTTTTCCACACAGCCGGTAAACTTTGCCTAGGAAAATCCTTCAGCAACACCCCATCCTATTGATTTATAAGGAATAATACGATGGCCCGGTTCATGCTTTAAGCTTAACATGATTGAACCTACAAATGGACCCGGCCTATCCGGCATCACAGGAAAATCAGCCAAGCAGGGTAATAATAGTCTCTTCTCCAAATTACTCGCCATGCTTGAAAAACAGACAGAAGCCTCTGCCAAGGGTAAAGGTGTACAATTCAACGCTGCAGGCCTCACAAAAGGCAAAGCAACAACTCTCATTGCAGACAAAGGCGAGTCTCTCATTGCCGGAAAGGGTAAATCTCTCATTACCGGAAAAGGCGAGTCCCTGACTGCAGACAAAACTAAAGCCGGCGGTAAAACATTAGCCGAAGAGACAGCCACACCGTTGATTTCAGCCAGCATCATCATTGACCCCGCAACCCAGCAAATCAAAAAGGGTGGTAAAACAGGAGTGGTCAACGTCCTGATTGGAGAACAGAAAACAGGCCAGGAAACCGGACAACAAACAGCTCAGAAATCAGATGCCAAGGGCCAACTGGCCGACTCGGCTCTAAAGCAGCCCCTGATAGCTGGTGGCGCATCTGTAGGCGGGAATGCCTCAGATGCTGCTGAGGGAGAAGAGAGCCTGCTGCTGAACAAACAACCACTGGCTACCGAGACAAAAAATGCTGTATCAAACACGCAGACAGAAACCAAGGTAGCCGCATCTATCACTGATGCGGAACAGCTACTCAGTACAACAGATAAAGCTGATAAATCTACAATTGCGAAACTCTCGCCCCAGACCGGATCTGAATGGAATGCGCCAAAAGCGAGCCCTAACGGAGCGGCAGTGACAGCGCCTGTTACATCCGAACAAAAACTTGCAACACCGTTATTAGGTAAAGAGCAAAAAGTGGCAGCATCAACTCAGCCTAACCATGCATCGGGTGACAAGCCCGATGGACAGCAGAAATCTGAAACAGCCAATATGCTGGCAGGTGCACAACTACAACAGGGTAATAAAGCGGCCCAACCTCAGCAGGGGCAAACGCCTTCAGCCTCAGCTCTTACTGCAACAGCCATACAGGCCAACAGTTCTGATTCCTCACTGGCTGACTCAGGATCCGGCTCTTCTGACAAAGGTGGCCAGGATGCCCGCAACCTCTCCGCACTCAATGGCGATGCCAAATCAACGTCGGCCAGTGCATCAGGCAATAGTAACTTCCAGAGTTATCTGACCGGCAAAGCGACACCAACCATGTCGCTATTCGACAGCATGAAACATATTGCTCAATCAGCCAGCAACGGTCAGACCAAGCTGGAGATTCAACTGGATCCGGTGAACCTGGGTAAAATCCAGATTAGCCTGCAAGCCGATGCAAACAAGCAGCTCCAGGTTCATATGGTTGTTGATCAAAGTACGACACGGGTCAACATCGAGCAGCAGCTGCCTATGCTAAGGAACGCACTGGCCCAACAGGGCTTCGACCTCTCAGGTTTCTCCATGGATTCCAATGGTCAACAGGGAGGTTTTGCTGACAACGGTCATCAAGCTTCCGGAAACAATCAAGCTAACAATGACAACCTCTCAGCAAATAATTTATCAGCCAACATCTCAGAGCAATCCGCCGGCAGGACAGCCGATGGCGGTCTGAGCATTCGCGTTTAGGAGCATATTATGGCTATTACAGCGTCACTCACACCAACTGCTGATCCCGTTTATGTCGACCCGACAAAAAAGAATAACCTGGGTGATAAGGATATCTTTCTCAAACTTCTCGTCGCACAGCTGGAACACCAGGATCCGATGAAACCACAGGATGCCACGCAGATGTCATCGCAGCTGGCACAATTCAACATGGTTGAGCAACAAACGGCATCGAACAAGTTGCTACAACAGCTGGTCGACAATGGTGGTGCAAATAGCACCGCTCCTACCGGCAGCGGAGCTGACTATCTCGGTCACAGTGTGAGTGTAGAGCAGAACCGAATCTATTACGACGGTACGAATCAAACATTCTCTGCCGTACTGAATGAGCCTGCTGCAGAGGCAATCGTGAACATCTTCAACAGCAGCGGCGAACCAGTAAAAACCATCCCATTGTCCAATCTGAATGCAGCCAGCAATCAAATTGTCTGGGATGGAACCATCGATTCCGGAGCGCAGGCACCCCAGGGTCATTACTCGGTTGAGATCACTGCACTGAACCTGAATGGCGGCACTCTGCCTGCGTCGATTCAACGTTCGGGCGTTGTTGATGCCGTTCGTTTCACACCAGGTGGCACTGAATTAATCGTAGGTGGCATCGCCACCTCCGCAGACAAAATTACAGAAATCCGCTTGTAAGCGGCAACATATAAGGAGTAAATCATGGGTATTTATAATGCACTCTACATCGGCGCTTCAGGTCTTTCATCTTTCGGTGAGGCAGTGCGCGTGGTTGGTGACAACATTGCCAACGTCAACTCTCTGGGTTTCAAAAGCCAGAATGTAAACTTTTCAGACGTACTTTCACAAACGGTGGGTGTATCGCGCTCCAATATTGCCAACCAGGTGGGTAACGGTGCCCGTATCGCATCCATTACCCGCGACCAGCAACAGGGTTCACTGCAGAACACCACCAGTCCTACCGACATGGCGATCAATGGTAATGGCCTGTTCGCCATGCGCGATCCGGCTACAAATCAGCTGGCCTACAGCAGGGCTGGCGCATTCATTCTGGACAAGGATTTCAACCTGATTGATGCCCAGGGTAACGTCGTTCAGGGCTTTGCTATTGATCAGGCAAGCGGCACAGCAACCGGTAATGTCGGGGACATCACATTTGCCAACCTTGCCGCACAGGCACAATCAACCACTTCAGTTACTGCAGCTGTAACACTGGACTCCAATGCCGCGCTGCTGCCTACAGGCACAGTTTTTGATCCCAACAACCCGGGATCCTTCCATTACAAAAGTGACGTAAATATCTTTGACTCCCTGGGCCAGACCCATGCCACGAGTATGCAGTTCACCAAGGTCGGTCAGGATGCAGCTGGCAATATCGTCTGGGACTGGCATGCATCGGTTGATGGTGGCGAGCTGGCAGGCGGAACGCCCGGTACTGCCACACCTGTCGGTGGTGGCGTGGCAGCAGCCTCAACCGTGACCCCTGCCGCAGCAGCAGTGCCCGATAACACTTCCGGTCTGTTTACTCCGGTTGGCACCAGTGTAGCAGCAGCTGCCGTGACCACCTTTTCACCAACAGCACTGGGTGCAACGTATTCACTGAGCACAACAGCTGCAGGCATCACGACTGTGACATCCAGTGTTCCCGGCGTCACCGGTACCGGCACCTTCGCAGCAGGCCTGAATGAAGCCATCGCCATGAGTGATGGCACGATCGTGAGTGTCACCTATGGTGCGGCCAATCCAGGTGGCGCCGCAGGTACCATGGCAGCATCAACCGGTGGCACCCCTGCTACGCCAGCTATCGTGACGGCTGTCGGGCCACAATCGCTGGTATTCGGACCTAGCGGCGAACTGGTACAGGAAAACTCTCCTGCACTTACATTCAACTGGGCCAATGCCACACCAAGCACCGTTTCCCTGGATTTCGGTAATGCCGCAGGCCAGGGCGCTCTCTATCCTGTTCTAACAGCTGATGGAGGACAGGGCATCACCGGCACAGGTCTTGAAGCGACCGTTCAGGTAGCCGGTTCATTCGCCACCCGCCAGATGACACGTGATGGTTTTGCTTCAGGCTTCCTGGATAAACTGGAAACCGACTCATCGGGTAAAATCTTCGGTGTATTCACCAATGGTCAGCGTCGTGGACTATACCAGGTTGCTCTGGCCAACTTCCCCAACGATGCCGTACTCAACCATATCGGCAGCAACCTGCTGCAGGAAAGTATCGCATCTGGCTCTCCTGTACTGGGTCTTCCCGGAGCCGGTGGCATGGGTACTATCTCACCATTCGCACTGGAGCAATCCAACGTGGATCTGGCCGCTGAATTCGTAAAACTCATCGTGGTACAGCGTGGTTATGAGGCCAACTCAAAAACCATCCTGACGACTGACCAGATGTTATCCTCTTTGATGCAGATTAAGCGTTAATAGCTTAGGCTGGTAAAGCATCAATACCGGGCAGGAGATGGATCTCCTGCCTTTTTCATTTCCCCTCCATGCACCTTGCACGGATATATTCCGTCACCCTTCCTCTATCTGGCCTGTTTTGTGCTTGTGTAATTAGCTCTGCCTTCAGAGATCTGCCACAGACCAATCAGAATGGGAGTAAATGCTGAGAACCGGGATCATCAAGCTATCACTCTTTGTCTGGCTAGCCTTCGCTGTTACCATCACAACAGCTGGAAACAGTGGTTTTTCTCCAGAGTTTCTCAACACCATATCCAAAAAGTTCGGACACAGGGCCAAAGAACGTATCGTCTCCTGGCAAAATATGATCGAAAACAACAAAGGCCGTAGCGAATGGCAGACCATCCATACCGTCAATGACTTCTTTAATCGTGTGCGTTTCATTTCCGATGACCGCCATTGGGGTCAGGCTGACTACTGGGCAACACCTGTGGAATTGCTCTCCACCAACGGTGGTGACTGTGAAGACTTCTCCATTGCCAAATACTTCACCCTGCTGGAACTGGGCGTGCCCGAGGAGCGGCTTCGCATCACCTATGTAAAAGCTCTGGAGCTGAATCAGGCACATATGGTACTGGCCTATTATGAAACACCTGAAAGCGAACCGCTAATTCTTGATAATCTGATTGCCAAAATTCGCTCTGCATCAAGGCGCACTGACCTGCTGCCGGTTTACAGCTTTAACGGTAAAAACCTGTGGATGTCCAAAGAGCGCGGTCAGGGCCGCAGAATTGCAGGCGGCTCCCAGCGTATCAACCTGTGGCATGATCTGAATATTCGCATGAAACAGGAAAGAGAGCATGGCCGTAGCTATACAGCTTCAGCCATGGCAAGATAGAGGAAAGACTTATGACACTAGCCAGACAACTCTACGCACTCATATTTTTCATTTCGGTTATGATGGGAATAGGCACATGGTATATCAGTGTCGAAAATACCCGTTCCTATCTCATGCTACAGCTGGCATCCCAGACACAAAATGCTGCCAACTCGCTCGGCCTCTCACTGGTTCCGCACATGAAAGATCGTGATATCGCAGCAATGGATACCATGATCAACGCAGCTTTTGACAGTGGTTATTATAAATCACTGTCACTAAAAAACATGACAGGAAAGCCTCTGATTGAGCGTGAAAACAGCACCAGAATCGAGGGCGTACCACAGTGGTTTATCAACAATCTGACACTGGACACCGCGACAGCCGATTCTGTGATCACAACCGGCTGGATCCAGTCCGGCACACTCAAACTTGTAGCGCATCCCGGTTTTGCCTATAAAAAGCTATGGCAGACTGCGATAACAACCAGTTACCTGGCCCTGCTGGTATTTATCATCTCGTTTTTGCTCGCATTTTTCGTATTAAAAGCCATATTGAAACCGCTCAATGCCGTCGAAAGACAGGCTCTGGCAATCTGTAATCGTGAATTTCCGGTCGTGACCGCCATCCCCAAAACCCGTGAGCTGAAAAAGATGGTAGAGGCGATGAATAAGATGACCGCCAGGGTTGAGGGCTTCATCTCTCTGTTAACCGAACGTGCTGAAAAATATCGTAAAGAGGCCCATTACGATGAGATGACACATTTAATGAACCGCAAAGGGTTTAAAGCCGTTGTTGAAAACTGCATTAAAGATAGCGAGCACGCGGGTTCAGGATATGCCGCTGTGATTCGCCTCAGTGATTTTGCGGGATACAACAAACTGCACGGGCATCAGGGCGGTGATGAACTGCTCAGAGAGGTGGCAGCGCTGCTTGATAAGCTGTGCGATACACATCATGGCTCAACTGCCGCACGCATCGGTGGTGTCGACTTCGCTGTCTTGTTACCTCTTGCAGATATAGAGAGTGCGAATGCATTCGCACATGAGCTCTCCCGATCACTCGATGGCCTGAGCTCCAATCATAACATCGCAGGAGTTGGTCACATCGGCCTGACTGCATTTCATCAGAAAAGTGGTTTTGGCGATATCCTGGCTGATGCGGATACAGCTCTCGCTATAGCCCAGAATCAGGGCAACAATGAATATCACATGCTTGAGTCAAGCGGTGAGGCGATGGGCAATCAGGCTTGGGAACAGCTTATTCATCATGCACTGACACATAACCATGTGCGTTTTATCACTCAGCCTGTGATTGATCAAAACTCAAACACCATCTACAGCGAACTGCTAATGCGTGCACAAAATGAATCCGGGAATGAACTCCGCCCCGGCCAGCTAGCAGCCATGGCCGAGCGCCTGAACCTTAACGAAGAACTGGACCGCTTCGTCATTGAGCATGCCACCACCGTGCTTGAACAGAGGGCAGACAGCGGCATAGCTCTTGGTATTAATATCTCAGCAAGCTCTGTAAAAGCATCCACATTCTCCAGCTGGCTTGAAAAACATCTGCAGGCACACCGGAAAGCCGCTTCACAGCTGTTATTTGAAATCACCGAGCATAGCGTTTTGCAAAGTTATGGTGAAGCCAATCGTTTTGTTGATATTGCCCATGCTTACGGCGCCAAGGTGATCATGGAGCATTTTGGAACGCGCCTGAGTTCGTTCCAGACACTGCGTCAGCTGAAACTCGATTATATCAAACTCGATGGCAGTTTTATCCGTAATATTGCTGGCAACAGTGATAACCGGTTCTTCCTGCAAACCATCACCGACATTGCGCATGGGCTTGAGATTCAGGTTATTGCCGAGCATGTGGAGACAGCCGTTGATTTTCAAACACTGCAAGCTCTGGGCATCAATGCCATGCAGGGATATTACTTTGGAGAGCCGCAAGCGATCGACTGAACGATATGATTAGAGCTGTACCCCCCCTTGAAAACTACATGCCTCGGCTGAGAATGATCAGCAGGGCACAACATGTCAGACCTGCCAGAACCAGTAGTGCAGCTGATAACTTCTGCCTGAAACCTTCGCTCATCATCTGTTTGTGACTGTCATCTATACGGGAAACACCTTGCATAAGATCCTCCTTTCAACCGGATGGTTTGAGCTTCTGCCCCGGAGAAGAGCCTATATGTGATTCATATCACACCAAGAGAGCATAGATTCATTTCGCCACAGATATAATCATGGGCCTTCGATTGCATGGATCAGGGCTGTTAACATACTGTTTACAGGCGTCGGAAGCCCCAGCTCAGAACTGCGTTTTGCCACATAACCATTGATGAAATTAACCTCTGTCTGGTGCCCTGCATCAAGGTCCTGCCACATGCTGGTTTTCACCGGACCCATCGCCAGCGTGACCTCGATATGTCTCTCCATGTCCTGCGCATTGATAGCAACACCCAGGTATTGAGCAAGCGCGACAGTCTCTGCCATCGCAGCTCTCACAATGATTCGTGTCTCATCAGAAGCAGCCATGGTTTTGGCATAACGCCGGGTAATAGCCGTCAAGGCATTAAAGCCACAGTTCCACAGCAGTTTGCGCCACAACATCGCGGAAGCATCACTCTCTTCCCGCACAGCTATTTGAGCCTGATTCAGAGCCGACAGCAGCGGGGCTATATGTTGCTCACCATACCCTTGCTGCCAGCGCCCCAGAGAGATGCCTCCGGCAGCGGAATGAATGACATAGCCGGGAGCCTCAAGCCTTGCACCAATAAATGCTGTTCCCGCCATGACAGCTGAACCGGGAAAAGCCGCGGCCACCAGATCAGCTGCCTCTACACCATTCTGCAGGGTGATCAGCAACATACCGGGAGCTACTACCGGCGTCAGGGCTGCCAGTATGGCGGGCAACCCTGTCATTTTACAGCTCAACACAATCACCTGACAATCAGACAGAGCATTCACATCATTACTTGCCGCGACCACGACCTGCTTCTGATTCCCTTCAGACTCATGTCGCAACCCCTGCTGCTGCAATACCTGCAGATGTTCACCTCTTGCCAGCAGCATCACATCATTCCCGGTCTGGCTGAGTTTACTGCCATAATGGCATCCGACAGCTCCCGCGCCTGCAAAACCAACTTTCAACAGATACCTCCATGACAGTTCAATGAGATGTTGGTTTCTGGCATCCTGCCAAAAAACATTACGAAAAGGCAAAGTCATTCCTTTGCCTTTTCTCACAAAATCAATGGTTTGCATCATCGATTTTGGCGACCCTTCCTTGGGTCGTACCGAAGCACTGAATTAATCAGCGATTCCTTGGCAGTCCGGCGCTATGCTTAGCACTCTGCAATAAGCTTACATTCAGGAGACCACCATGCCAAAAGATACCTTACGCAACGATGCATTTGAGTATCACCGCTCTCCGACACCGGGTAAAATCAGTGTCCAACCGACCAAACCATGCCTGACTCAACGTGATCTGGCACTGGCCTACAGTCCAGGCGTTGCTGAGCCCTGCCTGGCCATTGCCGAGAACCCTGAACTGGCCGATGAATTCACTTCGCGTGCCAACCTGGTGGCTGTAATCTCCAACGGTACGGCCGTGCTTGGACTGGGTAATATCGGTGCACTGGCCGGAAAACCGGTAATGGAAGGCAAGGGTGTGCTGTTCAAGCGGTTTGCCGATATCGATGTGTTTGATATCGAACTGGCTGAAACGGATCCGATGAAGTTTGTTGAAACCGTTGAACGCATGGAGCCCACCTTTGGCGGCATCAACCTTGAAGATATCAAGGCACCTGAATGTTTCATTATTGAAGAAGAACTGAAAAAACGCATGAATATACCGGTACTGCACGATGACCAGCATGGCACTGCCGTGATTACTGCTGCTGCTTTTATCAATGCCCTGATCCTGCAAAACAAAAAGATCGAAGATGTCACCATCGTCTGCCTTGGTGCAGGTGCGGCAGGCTTTGCCTGTATGAAGCTGATTGAGGAGCTTGGTGCCAAACGTGAAAACATCCTCTTCCTCGACCGCAAAGGTGTCATCACCAAAAACCGTAACGAAGAACTGCCGCCGCACAAAGCCTATTTTGCAAGTGACCGCCCTGCATGTTCCCTTGAAGAGGCCATGGTTGGTGCCGATGTATTTGTCGGCCTATCACAGGGTAATATGGTCACCCCTGCAATGCTCCAGTCCATGGCTGACAGACCCATCGTCTTTGCCATGGCGAACCCGGACCCGGAGATCGCCTATGATCTTGCCATGTCATCGCGTGATGATCTGATCATGGCTACAGGCCGTTCCGACCACCCCAATCAGGTGAATAATGTGCTCGGCTTCCCGTTCCTGTTCAGAGGTGCACTCGATGCCAGGGCTACGGCATTTAATGAAGAGATGAAGATGGCAGCAGTCCATGCACTGGCTGAACTGGCACGTGAAGATGTACCTGCATCCGTACTGAAAGCTTATGGCCTGAAAGAGCTGCGTTTCGGTCCCGAATATATCCTGCCCAAACCCTTCGACCCGCGTCTGATCGAAGTCGTTCCGGTGGCCGTTGCCAAAGCAGCCTCCGAAACAGGAGTGGCACGCAAACCGCTGCTGGATGCAGAAGCCTACGCCCACGATCTGGCTGGTCGCATCGACAGTTCACGCCTGTTCATGCGCATGATCACCGATAAAGCCAAAGTAAACCCTCTTCGTCTGGTGCTTCCCGAAGGTGAGGATGAAACCATACTTCGCGCTGCCATTGAGATGAAAGAGAGCGGCATTGCCACGCCGATTCTCATCGGCCGTAAAAAACAGGTCGATGCACTTTGCAACCATGCTCAGCTGGATCTCGACGGGATCGAGTTGATTGACCCGACCGCAGAGGATTCCCGCTTCTCAAGTCTGGCTGAGGCTTACTACACCGACCGCAAGCGTCACGGCATTTTGCCTGAAGATGCAGTAAAAACCCTGCGCAGTGATATCAATATTCTCGGTGCCATGCTGGTGCGTCACGGCCTTGCCGATGGCATGCTCTCAGGTCGCACCGCTCACTACCCCAACGTACTGCGGCCATTGCTGCAGATTCTCGGTCACGATGCCAAGGGTGAGCATCATCATGTCTATGGCATGTATATTATGATCATGGAAAATGCAGCCTACTTCCTGGCCGACTGTACGGTGAATGTGGATATGGACGCTGAGCAACTGGCTGAACTGGCTGAGCTGGCTGCTGATACAGCAACCTCACTCGGTATTGAACCACGCGTGGGCATGCTTTCATTCTCCAATTTCGGCAGTGCTGATCATCCTGAAACCCGCAAGGTCGCCAAAGCCACGCGTATGCTGCATGAACGTTGTCCCGATCTCGTTGTCGATGGAGAAATGCAGGCCGATACAGCCGTGAATGCAACCATACTCAAACAGTACGCATTCAGTAAATTGAAGGAGCCAGCCAATGTTCTGGTCTTCCCGACCATGCAGGCTGGTAATATCTCCTACAAGCTCTTGCGTGAACTCGGTGGCGGCACGGCCATTGGCCCCATCCTGCTGGGACTTCCACATCAGGCGCATGTGCTTCAAACCGGCGCAAGCGTGGATGACATCGTCAATATCGCTGCCATTGCTGCAGCACGCGCTACCGATAACTGATTCCAGGGATGGAGGGGCGTCCATACGGCCCTTCATCCTTTATGCGATAGCTCAAAAAGGCAGCATTTCAGGCCCTAAAATGAAAACAGAGCAGTGATCACTGTTTTACTATCAGACGATCTCCGTACGACACCGGTATCATGATGTAGACAGTTAACACGTTGCACATTCATTTCGCACTTGTGTTACACTATATTTATGGAATGTCTCGACCTGTCAAATCTAGATGAGAAATCGATAGCCACGCTCTATAATGAGCTGCATCACGCAGCCAATGCACACCTTAGATGGTTACATGAGTTCAATAAAAGCCTGCTTATTGACCCTACCATGCTTAATGGTTTTTTATACAAAAGAGGGCATAAGTTATGTGTCTTTGGAAGCTGGCTCAGCGATAACCCGCAACTGCCCAATACCATCAAAAACCTGTATGAAATCATATATGAACATAAATCCATGCATGACAGATCATATAAAATAGCACAGCAGAAAAAACTGTCACAGCCTGTTTCAGCCATCGACTATGAGGCATTCACATCACACCAAACCAAACTGTTACAACTCATCATGCAATTACTGGAATCCCTGAAATCATCAGCCTTCCTGTTTGACCCCTTAACAAACACCTTCAACAGGCAAACCATGAATGCACTGCTTGAGAATGAGATCGAACGCGCAAAACGAGACAGACACACATCTACAATAGCAATGTTGGACATTGATCACTTCAAAAGTGTAAACGATCAATTTGGCCATCAGACCGGGGACATCGCACTCTCAACGTGTGCATCCTTCATCAAAGAGGATCTGCGGCCATATGACAATATTTTCAGATATGGTGGTGAAGAGTTTCTTCTTCTGCTCCCTGATACGACAGCTGAAAAAGCCAGCCACATCATTGAACGCATTCGGATTGGCATTTCAAAAATAGAAATTGCAGTCAGTAACGGTAAAAGCATCCAGCTTACGGTCTCAACAGGCATTAGCAGCCTGGAGACCAGAAATCCCATTGAGGAGAGTATTTCAAAAGCAGACCAGGCCCTCTACAGGGCCAAACAAACAGGAAGAAATAAAACAGTACTCTTTGAATAGGAAGAGGCCCGGACAGCAGACACTCCTTATTCAGCCTCCACGAAGCAGGGGGCTGATCCGAAGAGGTCTCAATAACTATAGATTTTCACAGGCTTTCATAAACCGCGCGAACACCTTCCGGCTCACATACCAGTAGTGTATCACAACCGGCATTCTGTGCGGCATGCGCAGCATGAACCACATCATTCCCCACGCCTTTCATGCACAAGTCATCCGACCAGATACGACCAAAGAAGTTAATACGCTCACGTAACACATGGCGCACCCAGAATGGCGACAAAGTCGCCACATCTTTCATCGTATCAGAATAGATCACATGTGCTGTCATCACATGCTTCAAACCCTCGGCAATCAAACGGGAGAAAGGCTCTGCCTCATCCAGAATCGTTGCCATAGGTGCAACCACTTCAGGTACGGCCACATGCGAATCGGCATTAGCACGACCATGACCGGGAAAATGTTTGCCGACCGCCTCAACACCGGCATCGTGCAGACCACGCATACAGGCTGTAGCCAGAGCCGTAACCTGAGCCATATCTTCCCCGAAGGAACGCTTGCCAATGATTGAATGACCCTCAGTACAGAATAGATCCAGCACCGGTGCGCAGTTATGGGTAAACCCGAGTTCCTTCAATGCTTCACCAGCAACAAAACTGTCCTGATACGCCGCCTGAATAGCAGAGCCTGCATTTCGGGCATACATCTCCCCATACTCTGCCGCATGACGGCGCTGATTGAATGGTGGCCACGGAATACGATTCACCCTGCCACCCTCTTCATCAATTGCCGCCCAAGTATCTGCACCCGTACAGGCACGCACATCCTCCAACAGGGCTTTGACCTGTTTAGGACTATCAATATTGCGCGCAAACAGAATCACCCCGAGAGGAGGCTTCTCTTTCAACCACACCCGTTCCTGTTCACTCAGAACCGTTCCATTCAAACCGATTATCAGTTGCTCATTCATCATTGCTGCTTTCCTTCAAAGTTACTGGTCTAATAATTCATTGTATGTAACTCTAAATGTCCACTTTCAGCCAAAAGCGGACATTCAGTAGTTCGATAAAGTTTTGGTTTTGATTAACAATTTACCGTCATAAGATACAAGGATGTGTCAGGGGTAAATGTCACGTTGGGCATGTTATGTTCGACATTGTTAATATGAATTCGAGGCATGTTTAATATAAATTCCTTTTCATTTGGAACGGACACATCGAAGAATAAAACAAAGTTAGTTCCATATTCTTGAATAAGAGTTTCATTCACAGGCAGAGTTTTTGGATGATCTTTATAGGTATATAATAACTTAGGGAAATGATCTGAAGACTTATTCTCTGATGTAATTGTAAATTTATTAGATGATAATCTAACATTATTACTTGTTTGTGTATTAATACTGATATGAATGCGTACTTTATCTTCTACCTTGAATGCACGTATATAAAATTTCACTGTAGACACACTTGTTTCTAATTCATCCCAAATACCGGAGCCCTGATTATACCCGCACATACTCTCACGTATTACACCACCATCTGCCGACGGCTTATAAATATCTGCAGTCATTGGAATTGGAATGCACCCAACAATCATTAATGAAATTAATAGTAGTGAAAGTTTCATCCTGTTCCCCTTTAGGCAAGAAGATATTTAAAATCTGAATGTCTGCTTTGGATCGGAAGCCTCCATCACCGGCTCTCCATGCGCACATCAAGTTTATCCCGCAGGGCATCGCCCAGCAGATTCACCGCCATGACCAGCGAAAACAGAACCAGTCCCGGCCAGATGACCAATCCGGGAGAGACCAGCATCAAACGAGTGCCTTCACGAATCATGGTGCCCAGCGATGCATCCGGCGGTTGCACACCAACACCCAGGAATGAGAGGCCAGCCTCTCCAATTACCACCGCCGCCAGACCGAAACTCGCTTCAACCAGCAGAGGTGCAGCAATGTTCGGCAGCAGGTGACGAATCGCGATATAACCCACATCCGAACCGTTGGCGATGGCCGCTTCCACAAACGGGGAGGACTTAAGGGAGAGCACCTGCACCCGACTCAAACGGGCAAAACCAACCCAGCCGACCACCACCAGTGCCATCACCAGATTATCTACACCGGGACCAAGCATCGCAGCCAGCGCAATCGCCAGCAAAATACCGGGAAAGGAGAGCACGATATCGGCAATCCGCATCAGCAGCGCATCAACCCAGCCACCCATCCAGCCGGCCAGTGTACCAATAAAAATCCCCACCATGCCGCCGAACAGCACCACGACCAGACCGACCATAATCGATAATTGTAACCCTTCTGACAATCGCGCCAGCACATCACGGCCAAGTGCATCGGTACCCAGCAGATGTCCATTACCCATACCTGCCAGCACAGCATCCAGATTGATGGCTCGACTATCCATACCTGTCACTGTCGCCAGTAACAGTACCAACAGAGGAAAAGAGAGACAGATGCCAACCAGAGTCAGTGTTGACTTAGGCATTCGTCGATCCGTTAAACAAATGCGGCATGAATGCTCCATTTGTACATCTTCTAAGCGGCATGGCGTTGCCTCGGATCAAGCCACAGGCCCAACAGATCGGCCAACAGGTTTGCCAGCACATAAAAAGCAGCAATGATCAATATACAGCCCTGAACCAGAGGATAATCACGCCGCTGGATCGCCTCAATCGTCAACAAGCCCAGACCCGGCCAGTCGAATACCGTTTCAGTGATGACAGCGCCACCGAGCACGGCTCCCAGTTGCAAAGCAAACATGGTAACCACGGGGACGGCAGCAAGGCGTGCGGCATGTCGCCACCAGATCACCTGCTCGGACACACCGAATGCCCTTGCTGTACGGGTCGCATCCGTACTCATCGCTTCCAACCAGGATGAACGTGCCATGCGTGACAGCACAGCCGCCAGTGCTGTGCCCAGCGTGACAGCAGGCAATACGATAGAACCCGGTTGATCCATGCCGGACACCGGTAGCCAGCCCATCCCCACGGAAAAGAGCAGCATCAGTACCGGCCCTAACCAGAAATTTGGAATAGATACACCTATAAGTGAAAAACCCATCGCAGCCACATCCTGCGATTTCCCAGCATGGCGCGCAGCCCAATAACCGAGGGGAAGAGCAAGCAGAACAGCAAGCAAAAGACTTATCAACGCCAGCTCAGCCGTTGCAGGAACCCGCTCACTGATGCGTTCCAGCACAGGTCTGTGATCTACCAGACTTTTGCCCCAATCCCCTGTCGCAAGGCCGGACAGGTAATGACCATATTGATAGAGTATCGGCTGATCGAGATTGAGCGCTTCACGAAGCGCCTCGCGATCTGCTGGCATGGCACTTTCACCAAGTAGCGCATCCACAGGGTCGCCCGGCACCAAATGCAGCAAAAAAAACACCAGTGTCATCACGCCCAGCAGCGTGGGAATAGCCTGAAGCAGGCGGATTAATGCAATTTTTCCAAACACCCGGGCAGCCTAGCGCTGAAACTGCCCGGAAAGAAGCCCTGCTTCATATCAAATGATCGGGAATCCAGCTATCGCTGCTTGCCATCCCAATCCTGCTTAGACATGCTTTCGTGCATGCAGGCACACACACATTTTGATGCGGAAGAGATTGCCAAATTCGAGGCTATGGCCAGCGAATGGTGGGATCCCACGGGCAAGTTCAAACCGTTACACAAGATCAATCCCCTCAGGCTAGATTACATTGCCCGTCAGCTAAGTCTGCCTGATGCCAAAGTCCTTGATGTCGGCTGTGGTGGCGGACTGCTTGCTGAAGGCATGGCTGGGCGAGGTGCCTGCGTAACCGGCATTGACCGCTCTCCCAAAGCACTGGGCGTTGCCCGCCTGCATAGTGAACAGGCCGGTGTAGCTGTTGAGTATGTGGAAAATGATGCTGAAACCTGGGCTGAATCCCATCAGGGTCATTATGATGCAGTCACCTGTCTCGAAGTGCTTGAGCATGTTCCTGATGTGCCGCGCACAGTGACGGCTTGCGCATCCATGATTAAACCCGGTGGTCACTTCTTTTTTGCCACGCTGAACCGTAACCCGGTCTCCTATGTCAAAGCTATACTTGGCGCCGAATATGTACTCGGTTGGCTACCCAAAGGGACACACGAATATGCCAAATTCATCAAACCCTCGGAAATGAACGCTGCCCTGCGCAGTGCAGATTTGGAAATCAAAGATCTGCGTGGCATCAGCTATGCCATGCTGAGCGACTACTTCTCGCTTTCCGATGACCTGTCGGTGAACTATCTGGGTTTTGCTATAAAACCCGAATAATCACCGGCTTCAGTCAGCCCTTGTTGAACAAACACTCAGGGATGCGCATCATCGTAGTAGACGAGTAGATTTTGCAGGATAGCCTGCCCTCCCATGCTTCAGCCCTCTCATCTGTTTTTCATCACTGCCCTGTTCGCCATGCTATGCTCTGCCGCACCGGCGTCTGCAATACCGGTAGATATTGCTGCCGATGAAATCACGCGCACGGCCGATGGCATTATCGTTGCGAAAGGCCATGTGGTTATCAAGCGGGAAAGTGACACCCTGCGAGCGGATGAAGTGCGTTACCGCACTGAACAACAGGTACTCGAAGCTCGCGGGCATGTCGTGATTGAGTCACCACAGGCAACCATACATGCCGAGCAGGCTGTGATGAATACCAATAGTCAGACAGGTAACATCCAAAAGGCTGTGATTATCCTTCCCGGCGGCGAACGCTTGAAAGCAGAACGCCTGAAACGAATTGACGATCAAACCTTTGAGGCGGAGGAGATCATCTATTCCGCCTGTCCTGTCGATGAGGAGTCATGGCGCATCAGGGCAAGCAGCGCTCGTCTGGATCAGGAAGAGGGAACACTGACAACAAGCAATAGCCGCTTCGAACTCTGGCGCATACCCGTGTTCTACACCCCATGGTCGCAACAGCCGCTGAAGCGAAAATCGGGAGTATTAATACCGAAAATCGGCAGTGGAAACCGCAGAGGCACGGAAATAGGCATTCCACTCTATTTTGCACCGGCTGAAAACTGGGATGCCACACTCACGCCCCGCTGGATGAGCGCACGCGGCATCATGGGAGAGGGAGAACTTCGTCACAAATCCATCATCGGAAGAGAGGAAGTCAATCTGGCTGGCATTAATGACTCCCTGACCCAAAAGACTCGCGGACGCCTGCAGGGTGACATTCATTGGCAGCTTCCAGCGGCTCTCAACTTCAGTCTGAAAGCTGATCATGTCAGTGATCAGGATTATCTTGCCGACTACGCTTCAGGAACAGGCAGCAGCACCCGCTACCTGCAAAGTGTTGCAACCTTATCGCGGTCAGCGTCTTATGGCTCATTTCAAGAGCATTCTGCTCTTTCAGTACAGCACCAGCAGAGCCTGCTCCTGGCCAGCAATGCAACAACTCTGCAGATGCTTCCACGCCTGGAAAACAGGGTCTCCTGGTTTGCGCATCCGAATGTTATTTTCAACCTTGAACAGCAAACCACACGTTTTGACCGGATCACGGGTATCGACGGCTGGCGCATGGATCTGCACCCCTACATTGAAATGCCATGGGCGTTGCCCGGAGGTGGCATCTCAGCCAAGCTTCAAGCTGGCAGCCATCATACCCGATACTGGTTAAAACAAAGCAATCTTGCAGACACAACCCCCGCCCGAACTACTGCAGAAATCAGCCTTGAAGTGCGCAGTGATTTTGAAGCCATACACGGGCAACGCAACTGGCGCCATGCTATATCACCCATCCTGCGCTACGATTTCATTGATGCACCCGGGCAAGGGGCACTGCCCAATTTTGACTCCGCATTCGGGCTGCTGGCCTGGAATAACCTGATGTCAGGTAATCGTTTCTCTGGCCTTGATCGCATCGAAAAGAGCAACCGTGTCAGTATGATACTGGAGAACCGTCTGCAATATAAACAGAACGCTGACACTGAAGCCCGAGACCTGCTGATTGTTCGTGGAGGGGCTTCATACGACCTGCTGCGAAAGACGGTAGATGCAAGGCTTAAGCCTGCTGCCACCCGCCCCTTCTCCAACCTTCTGGGTGAAATTATCATTCAACCAGCCAGTGGGATCTACCTGGCAGGATCAGGCCAGTACAATGCAGCGGATCGCTACTGGGCTACCATCACCTCTTCTCTCAGGCTTCAGCATGCATCCGGAAATAACCTTTACCTTGGCTACCAGGTGACAGACGGGCGCTACACGACTCAGTCTCAGCTCATGAATATTACGGCGAACCTCAATCTACATGATCGCTGGCATGCCAATGCTGCATGGCAATACGATTTCCAGTTAAAATTCACCCAACAAACCTCCCTAAAGTTACAATACCGTCATCCCTGCTGGACTGCCGGTGCTGAAGCGTATCGCATCAACCGACGCACAGGCACAACCCAGGCTTCTGACCTGGGCTTCAGATTCTTGCTTGAATTCAAAGGGCTGGGTAGCGTCGGTTCATAATTTGACATGTGTTACCTATGCCATAGCCATTCAAAATCACCCTTTTATCAAAAATTTTCATCCGGAGTTTACATGCGTACCTTTATGATGCTGTTCAGTCTGTTGATCATGACACAGCCTGCCAATGCTGAAACATTTGATGCCATCGCCACGGTCGTAAATAACGAAGCTATCAGCTGCTACGATATTCAGCATACGACTGAGGCTACAGCAGCTCAGTTAAAACAATCCGGTCAGGTATCCCTCCCCTCTTATGCCGAACTGAAGAAAAGGGTCCTTGATACAAAAGTCATGAAACTGCTGCAGGTACAAGAGGCCAGAAGATTAAGCCTCAGCGTTAGTGCTGAAGAGCTGAACCGAGCCATTAAGGATACCGAAGAAAAGAACAACCTGATGCCTGGCCAGCTGGAAATAGCCCTTAAGCAGCAGGGCATGGATGTGGATGAATACAAGGCCACCCTTAAAGATCAGATCCTGATCGGTAAATTGATCAATATAGCTGTGCGCAGCAAACTGCAGATTTCCGAAGAGGCCCTGCGTGAATATTACCGTAAATACCTTGCTGACCCTAAACCACGCAGGGAAGTGCAACTCGCCCAGATCTTCCTACCCCTGAAAACCGACCCATCCCCTGAGACTCTTGCTCAGGTGCGCAACAAAGCACGTCTGATTTATCAACAGCTCAACGAAGGTAAAGATTTCTCACAAATGGTCACACTCCACTCAGAATCACAAGAGCGTGAACAAGGCGGAGTCATGGGCTGGTTCATGCAAGGTAGTATCACACAACGGTTCGCTGCAGCACTTGAGCTGCCGGTCAACACTGTTTCGGAACCCATCCGTTCGCCTGCAGGCTTCCACATTTTCAAAGCGCTCCAGGAGCGCTGGCAGGAGGCTGAAACCTTTGGCGAGAGCTACGATGAAGTGCATGCCCGACATATTTTACTCATGATTCCATCTACAGCCGATGACGCAACCCGATCGAAAATCAGACAACGGGCAGAGAAGATTGCTGCTGATATGCAGGATGCAGATGACGAGGAGTTTATAAGCAGGGCTAAAGAAGCATCCCAGGGCCCCAGTAGCGAACGCGGCGGCGATCTGGGCTGGTTTAAACGCGGTGATATGCTACCTGCATTTGAAAATGCTGCATTCAAACTAAAAGCAGGAGAAACCAGCGGTATCGTTGAATCAAGCTTTGGCCTGCATATCATCCGGGTCATTGCCAGCCGCCATGTCAACCCCAACTCATTTGAAGCACACAGAAATAAAATTCAACAGATACTGAGCAACATCGAAATGCAGGAAAAACATCCGCGCTGGCTGGCTCGTCTGAAAGCGAAAGCAGTCATTAAATACTTTGACTGTGAAGGCATCAGCAGTGATAAAGAACCGGCCACACAGCCACAAAGCCAGCATTGAGATCGCAAACCTGGACCTATATGAAACCACTACTACTAACCCTGGGTGAGCCAGGCGGAATCGGCCCGGACTGCCTGTTACGCGCATGGCAGGATCAGCCGAACCTTTTCGACAATATCATTGTTGCTGCCCCGGCCAGCTGGCTACAACTGCGTGGCAGGGCCATCGGAATCACTCCGGAGATCATCGAACATAGCAAGCTGAATAAAGCAGGCAGCACCAACGGACAGACCATCTCATGCTGGAACCCATTAACAGAGGAGGTTCAAACAGGACCTGTCCGCATGGGAGAGACATCCAGGCACACTGCCGCCGCCGTCATAGGGTGTATCCGGGCAGCCGCAGAATCCTGCCTGAATGGAGAGGCTTCAGGATTGATCACATGTCCGATTGAAAAGGCTGTACTGCGATCAGCCGGATTTCGTTTTCCCGGGCACACCGAATTCCTTGCCCATCTCGCACGTCAGCCTGATTCAAAGTCGCATACAGACTTTGTTATGATGCTCGCTTCTGCGTCTTTGCGCGTAGCACTGCTCACCACACATATGGCCATCAAGGATGTGCCTGCCGCACTCTCTATCAACACAACCATGGACTGCATTCATATCGTTAATAATGAGCTTAAAAAGCGCTTCGGCATCCAGAAACCCCGACTGGCCTTGTGCGGCCTGAACCCGCATGCAGGAGAACAGGGGCACTTTGGCCGCGAAGAGATTGAAGTACTCACGCCTGCAGCTCTGGCTGCCCAGAAACTGGGCATCGACATTACTGCCCCAATGCCTGCAGACACAGTTTTTTCTGCAACCAATCGTCATCATTATGATGCTATGGTCTGCTGTTATCATGACCAGGCCCTCATCCCTATCAAAGCCATCAGCTTTGGTGAATCGGTCAATATCACGCTCGGTCTTCCGTTTATACGGACCAGTGTTGACCACGGTACTGCCCTTGACCTGGCTGGCTCTGAACGCGTATCTTGTTCCAGCCTTCTTGAGGCTATCCGTATGGCAAAACAGATGGCTGCTCAAAAACCATAGCGGAACAACAGGCAAGGAGGGCATATGAAGATCAACCAACTCAGCGGCCAGATACTGCTTGCCAGCCCCTCTCTGCAAGACCCCTCTTTCAAGGACGCTGTCATTCTGGTCTGCCATCATGATGAATCCGGCTGCATGGGACTGATTATTAATCGGCCTCAGACAATCAGTCTTACTGATGTACTGGCTGACCTCGGCATTCAGGATGAGAAATGCGGGCAGGCAAACGATTCAGATGTTCAACGTGTATTTGAAGGCGGCCCTGTTGATGACTTTCGTGGTTTTGTATTACATGATGGCTGGCAGGTTTATGATTCAACCATGCAAATCACGCCCGAACTATTCCTGACGGCATCTCGCGATATCCTCGAAGAGCTGGCTCATGGCGAAGGCCCCGAGCATTACATGCTGATACTTGGTTATGCCGGCTGGCACAGTGGCCAGCTTGAAGAAGAGCTCTCGAACAATGACTGGCTTATCGCACCGGCAAGTCAGCACATCGTGTTTCAAGAGCCTCCGGATCAGCGTTGGAGTTTTGGCGCGCGCTGCATGGGCATTGACCGCGGCCATCTCTCAGATCAGGTAGGGCATGCCTGATTGGGCAGCAAGCATCAGTTAACAAACAGCTCTGGTGATCGCCTGAGTTAATGTCTCACCGACATCAAGCATCAACTCTTCAGCTTCAGCTTCAACCATCACCCTTAGCTTGGGCTCTGTCCCTGACATACGCACATTCACGCGCCCATTGCCAGCCAGCTTCCCCTCGGCAGTCCTAATAAACTTTTGTATCTGTCTATCAGCAAGCACATCCCTTCGCTCAGCCATAACGATATTCCATAGCTTTTGTGGAAAAAGAGACATCTCTGATGCCATATCCTCCAGTGCCTTCTCCTGCTCCTTCATCGCCGACAAGAGCTGCAAGGCAGTCATCAATCCGTCACCTGTAGTGTTGTGATCGAGCAGAATCATATGACCAGACTGCTCTCCACCAATATTGCACCCCTTTTCGCGCATCATTTCCAGCACATAGCGATCACCCACAGCGGCCCTGTGCATATGCAATCCCATACCTTCCAGGTAACGCTCAAGTCCCATATTACTCATCAAGGTGGTCACCACCCCGCCACCGGTCAACTCTCCGTGCTGATTGGCGTGCTCAGCAAGAATGGCAATCACACGATCACCATCAACAATACGTCCCCTGGCATCACAGGCAATCAAACGATCTGCATCGCCATCAAGAGCCAGCCCGATATCCGCACCGGTCTCAATCACCTGCTGCATCATACTTTCAGGATATGTCGAACCGCAATCGCGATTAATATTGTACCCGTCAGGTTCGGCGTGCATAACCACCACCTCACAACCCAACTCTTCCAGAAGCCGTGGACCAACATCGTAGGCAGCTCCATTTGCGCAATCTATCACGACCTTCAGCCCATCAAAATGCAGACCACGCGGCAACGAGCCCTTAAGAAATTCGATATAACGTCCACGGGCATCATCCACGCGGGCAGCTTTGCCAATCTCAAGTGCGGGCGGCAGGGGCGGCAGATTCTCCAGACACGCTTCAATCTCCATCTCGATCCTATCCGGTAGTTTGAACCCATCTGCGGCGAAGAATTTGATACCATTATCACCGGCCGGATTATGTGACGCTGACAGCATCACACCTGCATCGGCACGCAATGAGCGCGTCAGGTAAGCGACAGCAGGTGTAGGTACCGGACCTACCAGCAGCACATTCATTCCCTGTGCTGTCAGACCCGCACAGAGTGCTGATTCAATCATATAACCGGAAAGACGCGTATCCTTGCCAATCAGAATATACGGCTTACGTGACAGATGCTGGGTCAGAACATGACCTGCAGCACGGCCTAAACTAAGAGCAAACTCTGCAGTCATCGGATCTTGGTTCACTGTTCCACGCACACCATCTGTGCCAAAATAATGCCTCATTACTTCTCCATTCCACGCTGTTTTTCAGGACTTTCAGGACTTTCAGGACTTTCAGGACTTTCAGGACTTTCAGGACTTTCAGGACTTTCAGGACTTTCAGGACTTTCAGGACTTTCAGGACTTCCAGGACTTTCAGGACTTTCAGGACTTTCAGGACTTTCAGGACTTTCAGGACTTCCAGGACTTGCAGGACTTGCAGGACTCTCAGTACTCTCAGAAACGGGTAACTTGCTCTGCACTACAGGGGCTTGCAATATGCCATGCACTTCAATTTCAATTTTAGTATCAACCAGGCGAATAGCCTTTCCAGACGGGCTTTCTACTCCAGGTCTCGCTTTAAATGCACCGGCCTTGAGCTCGGGACGAACAGGTGTGGTTTCGACCTCAATCAACGTATCCAGCCACACTTCAGGACCGATCAACTCAACCCGCGCCGGTTCAACACTCACCGACCTCACTTCCCAACCTTTTGGCAACTCGAAATGAGCATTCACGGGTATAGAACGGGTCACCAGCCGATCCACCTGCAATTCGAGCCGATCCGGTTGCACTTTCTCAATACGCAAACCCACGGGCAGCGAAATGGCAGATGCCTGCAAAGCACGCTCCACAACACCGGGTGTCGTAATATCGCTGACCTTGATAGGTACAGAAAGATCTTTCTGGTGCAGATCCTTCAGCCTGGTCTGCAACCCTGACACGGTCACACGCACGTGATCCGGCAAATCATTGACGATCACCATATCCGAAGGCAATCCCTGAACCTGTAACGGCACATCCATGCTGAGGGATCCCTCTCCCTGGCCATGCACCTGAAGCCACAGTGCTACAGCAATAATGACAGCCCAAAAGTGCAGGTTAAATTTGCGGACCTGTGCCAGAAATGCGCCCATCAGGCTATCCTTGCAGCTTCAGTAACTGGCTTGGCCTGCAAAATAGATGATAAACGAACAGCCAATGCGTCATGCAGGTCGCGGCTTGTCAGTACTCGCCCAAGCTTCCCCCCTTCAACCAGATGCACATCCCCTCGCTCTTCAGATACGACGATAACCAGAGCATCCGTCTCTTCAGACAAGCCTACAGCAGCACGATGGCGCGTACCAAAATCACCGGGAATCGCTGTAACCTGAGCCAGGGGTAATAAAACGCGGGCAGCCACGATCCTCCCACCGCGAGGATCGTGGCACACGATTACAGCGCCGTCATGCATGGGGGCATCAGGACAGAAGATTGCCTGCACCACATCCGGACGTATGGGCGCATCAACCTCAACACCTGAATCAAACAGATGGCGCAGTCCCGTATCACGTTCGATCACAATCAATCCACCCCAACCACGGTGAATCAAGGAAAAGGCTGATTCTACAAGCTCATCCAGCATCACTTCAGCCGGTGCTGCTGCTGAAGCGAGAGGGTTAACCGCCACACGAACCAGCGCACGGCGGATCTCCTGTTGAAACAGAACGACGAGAATAACCATGAAGGCGGAGAAAAAGTGCCCGAATATCCATTCAACGGTGAACAGGCCGAAGACTCGAGCCAACTGATAGGTCACCACAACAACGGCAACACCGATCAACATCTGTACCGCTCGCGTTCCGCGAATCAGGCGCAAAAAGAAATAAACCACCACGGCAACCACCGTGATATCCAGCACATCGATGACACCAAATTGCCAGATGTTCATACGCGATTCACCATATCCATTGCTCTCAGGATAGTTCGATTATGCTTGCATGCAAGTGGTAGTATTCAACTTAGCGCTGATGCAACCCGGATCGCTCTTTTCTGCAGCTTTACATCATGAACCCGTAGTAAATCAGCACCATGTATAATACCAACTGTACCGGCAACTGCAGTTTCCAGTTCACGATCTTCAATAGAGGAGTGGCTCAACAGACCAAGGAAAGATTTTCTCGAAACCCCAAGCAGAAGCGGCATGCCGAACTGCTGTTTAAATCTGCCCAGTGACTTGATCAGTCTAAGATTATCCTTCAGCCGCTTACCAAAACCAATTCCAGGATCAAGAACGATAGATGATTCCCGTACACCTGCAGCGAGGGCTTTTTCAATGCGAGCGGCAAAAAAATCGACCACCTCTTCAACGACATCAGCGTATCGGGGAGAAGACTGCATGGTTTCCGGCTCACCCTGCATATGCATCAGACAGACATCTACACCCGTCTCTGCAACCACAGCCAAACTCTCTGTATCAAAACGCAGGGCTGTAACATCATTCACCATAACTGCCCCGGCTGCAACCGCCTGGCGCATGACCTCAGCCTTCATAGTATCAATCGAAACATCGCAGCCCAGATCACTAAGCTGCTGCACTACAGGAATAACCCGCCTCAGCTCTTCCTCAACAGAAACAGACACCGAACCAGGACGGGTAGATTCCCCTCCGACATCAATAAGGTCGGCTCCATCCTTCCACAGCGATAATCCGTGACTGACGGCAGACTCGACATCCATGAAGCTACCACCATCCGAAAACGAATCAGGGGTGCAATTAAGCACCCCCATCATCCATACATCTCCCCGCTTCTCTCCTGACCCGGGACGATGCCAACGCGAAGTCATCAGTGAATCTGCCCTGCCTCATCGCCTGCCGGTTTGTCGTCCTTGGCATCGCTGCCTACATCTACTTTTGCAGAAGGCTCTTCCGGTGGTCTGTTCCCCGGAGATGCTGCTTTCTGCTCCAGCTCCTTGATTAACAGCGGCTCTTTGCCTTCCATGACGCGATCAATATCAGTCGTATCGAGCGTCTCATATTTGATCAGTGCCTTGGCCAACAGATGCAACTGATCCATATGATCTTCAAGAATTTTTCTGGCACGGCCGTAATTGTCTTCGATCAGCGTACGCACCACGACATCAATCTTGCGTGCAGTTTCTTCCGAGATATTGGTCTGACGTGTAATTTCACGACCAAGGAATGGTTCATGCTCACGTTCACCGTAAACCATAGGTCCCATTTCATCGGACATGCCCCACTGGGTCACCATATTCCGAGCCAACTGTGTCGCCCGTTCAAAGTCATTGGATGCACCTGTCGTCATCTGCCCCAGCACCAGCTCTTCACCAAGACGACCACCCATCATGATAGAAATCTGATCCCGCAGGTATTCCTTATCATGATTAAACCTGTCTTCTTCGGGCATTTGCATGGTAATACCCAGAGCCTGCCCACGAGGGATAATGCTCACTTTATGTACCGGATCTGCATTTTTCAGGTGTTTGGCAACCAGTGTATGGCCCGCTTCATGATAAGCAGTTGTCTCCTTCTGATCATCAGAGATCAACATGGAACGACGTTCGGTTCCCATCATCACCTTGTCTTTTGCCGTTTCAAAGTCAGCACGAGTGACCTTATCACGGTCAAAACGAGCCGCATTCAGCGCTGCTTCATTTACCAGATTGGCCAGGTCAGCACCTGAGAAGCCGGGTGTACCACGCGCCAACTCTTTCGAATCCACATCACTGGAGAGTGGGACTCTACGCATATGCACCTTCAATATCTGGTCACGACCGAGCAGATCCGGACGAGGTACCGTCACCTGACGGTCAAAGCGACCGGGACGCAACAATGCAGGATCCAGCACATCAGGACGGTTGGTGGCAGCCACCAGGATCACGCCTTCGTTGGACTCGAAACCATCCATCTCAACCAACATCTGGTTCAGCGTCTGTTCACGCTCATCATTACCACCGCCTATGCCGGCGCCGCGATGCCGTCCCATGGCATCAATCTCATCCACGAAGATAATACACGGAGCATGCTTCTTGGCCTGTTCGAACATATCGCGCACACGGGATGCGCCGACACCGACAAACATTTCCACGAAATCGGATCCGGATATAGAATAAAACGGTACTTCCGCCTCACCGGCAATGGCACGTGCCAGCAATGTTTTACCCGTACCCGGAGGGCCAACCAGCAATACGCCCTTAGGAATCTTGCCGCCGAGCCGGGTAAATTTGGAAGGATCGCGAAGAAACTCGATCACTTCGGTAACCTCCTGCTTGGCTTCATCGCAACCGGCTACATCTTCAAAGGTTACACGGGCAGTGTTCTCGTTGAGCAACTTGGCTTTACTCTTGCCAAAGCCCATCGCCCCACCTTTACCGCCGCCCTGCATCTGACGCATAAAGAATACCCAAACGGCAATCAACAGCAGCATGGGGAACCAGGAAATCAGTATGGAGAGGATAAATGGCACCTCATCCTTCTCTTTCACATCCACGACCACATGATGCTCCAGCAGGCGCTGTGACAGGGTAGGATCATTTGGTACGTTAACATCAAAGCCCTTCAAGTCGCCGGACTTATCCCGATACTGGCCAACAACCTGATTATCCTTGATCGTAGCTGATTCAACCATGCCGTTATCCACATGTTCGATAAAAGTAGAGTAAGCCATTTTATCCGATTTCGACATTGGAGCCGAAAACATGTTGAACAGGCTCATCATGGTCAGGCCAATCACCAGCCATAGCAGTAAATTCTTACCCATAGGTTATTATTCCTCATACCTGCCAAAAGGCGGGGATTTTCAATATCACGCAAGCGTGCTCAATAATGCATGAAGGTTTGATTAAACAACAAACCTCTTTTTATGACGCAAAGCCTGCACCGGCAGCCTGTAGATGCAAGCGGCCTTGAACTCTATAGAGACGGCAGCGCGACAAATCAAGCCCCCCCCTGCCATTTTTTGAAGTCCACAACTCCACCAACTCAATATGACGCCGTCCCGGCGTGACTCCCTCTCCGAGGTTTATTGCCATGATTTTCTGCAATACCCGTGCCCGCACTGCCGGCGTACCCGAACACCAACGCTGCCAGGAGAGGGAGATCTCTTCATGCCCGCTTAGCATGTCATCTGCCATCAACTGCTCTGCCTCTATATCCAGCCGTTCAAGCAACAAATCTGCCTGAGAGCTCCAACGCAAGAACAAGCGGGCAGGATCATAACCGGCCCGTTCCATGGCGGGAAACGTGCGACACCTGATCCTGTTGCGCCATAGCTCTGTATCCCTATTACTTGGATCTTCAATCCATTCGATCCCGGCATGTTTCAAAGCCTGCTTTAATGTGTGACCCGACAGATGCAAAAGCGGCCTGAGTAGACGCAGCTCTCCGGCATGCCGCTCCCGATGCATACCACGACAACCCGCTGGCCCTGCTCCCTGCAGCAATCGCATATACACCGTTTCAGCCTGATCATTCAGGTGGTGGCCCAGACACAACACCTCCACAGCAAGCTCCTCAGCCCATCGTGAAAACTGAGCATAACGGCCATGCCTTGCCTCAGCCTCCCTGTTTCTCCCCGAAGGCCTTGCCAGACGCGCAGCATGAAACGGGATATCCCACTGCCCTGCCCATTCTGCCAGCTGCTCGGCATCAATGACCGAAGAGAGGCGCCATCCATGATCGACATGCCAGGCCTGTACTTGATAACCCGCCGCCTTCAAAGCCAGCAATAATGCGGTTGAATCGGCACCGCCAGACCACGCCACAGCGACCGGCTCCCCCTCCGGCGCTATGCCCTGACCATCCAGCCAGCCCTCAAATATTTCAGATGGAGGACGCAACATTAGTGCCAGAGCTTCAAACCACGTTCAATAATCTGTTCGGTAGCAGGATGAGTCTCATCAAGCAGTTCAAACAGCTCGACATCAACACCGGCCAGGGATGGCTTACCCACTTTCATCAGCACCCAGGGCGGCCTGCTCTCCTCTGCTCCATAGCGCTGAATTACCAACAAATCCAGCCCTCCGGGAGGCATCCGATAGCCATCCAGCAGGCCTGCGACACCTCCTTTATCCGGGCGGAGTCCACGAATAGTAGCTTTATTAGCCAATATCCTGGTCAACTCCAGCATTGCTGAATGGGTTACGGCAAAACCTCTGTTATGTAATAACTGTAATTTCTGCCCATCAGCAACGGGTAAGAGCTCCACATTCACACCCCCCATAGACTTGAGACCCTGTTTACTATCACGTGCCTGGATCAACCTCTCGATATTGCTATCCCTGGAAACACCTGCATCAACCTGCGGAACAGCCCGTGAAAAAGCGATCCGCTGCAGCCCCAATGTGGCGTGTTCACATTCGGTAAATGTCCACTCTCCACTCATATCCATGCAGATCGAAAGTGGAGGCCTGTTGGCTTGCCCCTCCTGCTGCCCGGAAAGCTTCCAATACAGCTGCTGCAATGCACTGCGTAATGCGATTCCCGCTTCGGTCAATGCAAGTACGGAACCGCGCAACAGACAACCGGAAGACGAACACTCATCAAGATAAATCTGTTCCTGCGCCTCGATAATTTCCAACACCTTTGGAAGGAACAGCTGATCGAGGAACCCTGTAGCATCCGGGCCGGACAAAGCATGCATCCGGGCCAGATATTCTGACCACTCCATACGCAGACAGCCATGGCGCAGCGACAGTGCCTTTCCGCTATGCAAGGCCTTGCCCGGATCCGGCTGAAGCAGAACCAGCTCCCCATCCGCCCAGGCTTTTTCCATACCGTGCACATCCTGATTTGCGGCACTACTTCGCATGCCTCCCGCACCCCGCAAGCCCGGTGCAATCCCCATGATTGAGGGACTCGTCACCTTTATCAGCTCAGCACCTTTATCCAGCCATGATGTTTCAGCAGCACGCCTGGCAATTTCGACCCGCACATCTTCATCAAACACCCTGAAGGCAAGCAGTGTGATATTGTCATGCAACCAGGGCTCACCAGCTTGTTTTGCAGCCTTCCCTCCGGCCAACCGGGCCAGCAACCATCGCGCAACAGGCTCCTCCACATTCGATTCCAAATTCTCTACAGAAGAGGCATCAGGCTGAACCACTCCTGCCAGCAACTTATCCAACTGCTTGGCATCCAGCACCCAACGCATCCAGCCGCCATACCCGGATTTCATCGCAAGTTTCCATAGTGAAAGCCTGGCCCATGTCCGGCGCAACAGATGTGCCCCCAACTTATCCTTAGACAGCAAGGCCAACAAACCACCCTCGTTGTTAAAGCCTACCTTGCTACGCAGATGGCGCAATTGAGGCACAATCTCCGGCTCAAGCCCGTAGATTCGGATCAGGCGACTATCATCCGCCATGAGATTTGATTCCGGCTGATACTGCAAAAACACCATCGGGGTCACGGGTAGCATCATTGATTCATAGGACGAGATACGGGAAACCTCAACCACACCTTCAAGGTATTGCTTAAGAAACTCCTGCAGAGCCCAGAGATAAAGACCACCAATCACGCACAACATCACATGATTCGTTGTGCCACTCTCCTCATCCGGCAACGCTGCAACCGATTCCCTGATCATCTTCAACAGCAACACATTCACCGCAGGGACCCATGGGGCTGCATCAGCCTGATCCTGCCTCCACCCCTGCTTCCAGAGTACCTCGCAAACCTCCAGTAGCGCAGTAGCCCCTTTAGGGTCAGCGCACCAGTGGTGCAACATGTCACGCGAGAGGTGCGGGTTCTGTTTGCGCAGATAAGCAACCATCAGCCTAATTTTTGCATCCATTGCCGGCAAGGTGTGGCCTGACACCTTTTCACCTCTAACCATGTAGCGGATAGCGTAATCCTGAAGCCTCATCAGAGCACCTGAGACCTTTCTTTTGATCTCCGGATGAATGGCGTAAGGGATATATTCGCGCGCATCCTGCCCCAACACGCGAATAGGCAGGCGCTTTACCTCAACGATACAGCGATCTGCCGGTTGCTCCTGTCTGTTCAGTATCGGTCGATACCAACTCCAGCGAGATGTGAAATAGCCTGGTGAAATCATAGGCTAGGCAGTTTCCCCATATTTCCCCATATAATCAAGTTGCGATAATCCTCTGCGCCGCCAGAGGTTAAATCTATAGATGGACTTTTCCAGTAACATGCTAGCATTGCCCGCATGTCTATTGCTTCGCGTACCCTCACCCGGTTTATTTTATCCCTGTCGCTGCTCCTGGCCGTGCCATTTTCCACATCTGCAGCCGAAATCGCAGTCACCCTCCCTCCGCTTGCAGGGCTGGTTAAAATGCTGGATAGTCAGGCAGAGGTGATGTGCCTGCTGCCGAAGGGAGCAGACCCGCACCAGTTCCAGATGCAACCACGCACCCTGGAAAAGCTGGCAAAAACCAGGCTGTTAATTCGCAGCACCTTTGATGACAGCGGCTGGCCATTGCCCCCCAGCCATAAGAACGTACTCGACCTCTGGCCTGACAAGGATCACGGATGGGTCAGTCCGAAAGAGGTGCGTAGCATCCTCCCCGTTATTGCCAAGGCTCTGATCCAGCTCCACCCGAATCAAACAGAGACCATGAACCATAAGCTGGAAACAGCGATTGCAACCACATACACGATTGAAAAACAGTGGCAGCAGCAGCTGGAGGCAGTTAAGGCCTCAGGTGTCATCATGCAGCACCCGTCATGGCACCGCCTGATGGTAGATATGCAGATTCCAATTCTGAACGTGCTTGAATCAGGCCACCATGGACATGAACATGGCCCTCAAGCTTTAGACCTTGCCCTGCATGGACTTGAAGAGCATCCAGATGCCTGGTTAATCAGCGATGCAGGACACAACAACAGGGCACTGCTCTGGCTCGAAGATCACAGCGACCACGCCCCGCACCACATCACCCTGGACGCATTGGCAGAGTGTGGAACAAGCTGGGATGAGCTGATGCGACAGAACCTGAAACAGATTCAAGCACAGGAACAGTGATGGCCGACCCTGTTGTTCAAGTCAGCCACCTTCGTTTCGGGCCAGTCAACAAGCCTATTCTGGATAATATCAGTCTAAATATTGAGGCAGGTCATTTCATGGGCATCGTTGGCCCTAACGGAGCTGGAAAGAGTACGCTGATCAACATCATCGCAGGACTGATACAGCCCGACAACGGCCATATCGATCTGATGGGTGAATGCCTCACACATTACAGCAGACACAGACTGCTCAAGCAAATCGGTTTTTTACACCAGTTACATGACAATCAGCCAAGACTACCCATGCGTGTCTCCGACGTAGTCACCATGGGACTCACCAGCTATGCCACACCCTGGAAGCGAGGTAATAACAAGAGTGCCGTGATGGAAGCGCTTGCTCTTGTCGACATGGAAACACTGGCAAACAGGGATTTTCGTCACCTCTCAGGAGGCCAGAGGCAACGCGTACGGCTGGCGCGCGCACTGGTCAGAAAACCCAAGCTCCTGTTGCTCGATGAGCCATCAGCTGCACTGGACACGGTAAGTCAGGATCGTCTCTTCCACCTGTTAAGAAGGCTTTGTAACGATACAGGCATGAGTGCAATCATGGTGGAGCATGATGTTGCTGCCATCAGCTCTTATGTCGATTCAGTAGCGTGCCTGAACCGCCAGATCCACCACCATGCCATGAAGGGCGAAAATATTCCGGAAAGCGCATGGCGTGCCATGTATGGTGATCACATTCAGATTGTAGCTCATGATTCCGGCTGCATAGGCTGTCACCCCGGCACTGACGAGTTCCGTCATGATTGATCTGATGAATAATTTCTTCAACAGCCCAGTAATGTCCGCCAGTCTGATACCGGCACTGCTTATTGCCATTGTCACCGCATCCATGTCAGTCATGGTCATGGCACACCGACTCTCTTTCCTCACCGTGGGTGTCTCTCACGCCTCCCTCGCAGGCCTTGGTATCGCGGTATCACTATCGCTGCCTCTCCTGCCTGTCGCCACCATATTTGCCGTTGCCATCGCCCTGCTTCTGGCCCTGATGCCAAAGCGTCAGGGCATCTCAGAGGATGCTGGCACAGGCATCCTTTTCGCCGGCAGCATGGCACTGGGCATTGTACTTATTTCCACTGCCAGCACAGCACGCGTTGACCTGCTTGGGCTGCTGTTCGGTAATATCCTGACCATATCTTCGGATGAAAAACTCTGGCTATATTTTCTTGGCGGACTGGTCATCATGGTCATGTTCCTGGCTTCCCGGGCGTGGTGGAGCATTGCCTTTGATGCCGTCACAGCCGAAGCCTCCGGCCTTCCTGTGGCTCCGCTACGCATGCTACTCTACGGTCTTGTGGGACTGACAGTCATACTCTGTGTCAAACTTGCCGGCATTGTTTTAACCGCAGGTCTGATGATATTGCCTGCAGCCTGCGCCTGGCTATGGGGCAGGTCACTGGTAGGCCTGTGGATACTTTCGGTCAGCTTCTCCATTATAGGTACGATGGCAGGGCTACTCTGGTCCTATGCTTATGAATGGCCTTCCGGAGCTTCGGTGGTGCTGGCACTTTGCCTGATATTTATGATTAGCTGGATATTCAACTGGGGGAAAACATGGCTCAAGCGCAGCGACAACAAGGTGTAAAAGCAGGTATACTTGTCCGCCTTCTGGCCAGCTGTTATGACATCGTCATACTGCTCGGTGTGGCCATGCTACTGGTTGGCCTGCCCATTACCCTCAGCAAAGAACTTTTCGGCGCAACACCACCGCAATGGTTACAATACCTGCTATTCCTCTGTGTCTCCTATGCCTACTTTGTCGGCTTCTGGTTCAAAGGCGGGGCAACAACAGGTATGCGACCATGGAAGCTGCGAGTAGCCATGAGTGAAACAGGCGACCCGATCACACTGCTTGCAGCATCTGTACGCTACATCGTTTTAATGCTCACCTGGCTGGCGCTGGGTATGACACTGATTTATATGATGTACCGCGACACCAACCATTTTCTCTTTTTCCTCGCTGCAGGCATACCTGCCCTGAGCCTGATCGTCATGGCTGTCAGCTCTGCACGCGTCCCCCTGCATGACATTGTTTCCGGCACAGGAGTCTTCCGGATCAAGGAGTAAGACAACCGTCACCGGCTCAAGTGCAGCAGCGAACGGAGCTTTCGACTGACTGTCTCAATACTATAGGGCTTACTGATCACCATATCGTCACTGATATCCAGACCTGACAGCACACTTTGTTTGTCATAACCTGTACAGAAAAGAACCTCAAAATCATCATGAATCTCTTTCATTTTCTCTACAGCTTCGACCCCACCCATGCGTGGCATCACCACATCCATCATGACCAGTCTTATGCTGGCACAGGACTCCTGAAAAAGATCAACTCCCTGCACGCCATCTGAAGCCTCCAGCACCTGATAACCAAGTCGCTCCAGAACCTTGCGGCCCGTACTTCTGAGCATCGCATCATCATCAACCAACAAGACAAGCTCACCCTGACCCTGCAATGGCTGTGGACTCAGGCCGGGGGCCTTAAGATCAACCTTTTCAGCCACCGGCAGATAGACATGCATCACAGTGCCCACCCCTAACTCAGAATCCACATCCACATATCCACCATGCATGGCACATGCCCCATGCACCATTGCCAGACCAAGGCCCGTACCTTTGCCTACCTCTTTGGTGGTATAAAATGGATCAAAGATGTGAGACAGCTCTTCATCGGATATTCCGCAACCATTATCAGCCACACTCAAGTGAGCGAACTGTTGATTTTCTGCATCCGGATAGAGTTGCCTGAATCTCGCATCCGGTTCAAACAATTCAAAATTCAGATGTATGGCCGGAGATTCAACAGCAGCTACGGCATCCCGCGCATTACCCAACAGGTTGATGATGACCTGCTGAACCTGGGTGGCATCTCCCTGTACAGGCAGAGTCTGCGGCTCAATGGTTGTTTGAACATCAATATTTTCAGGAATACTCAGCCGGTAGAGCCTGAATGTTTCTTTTACAAACGCAGACAAATCAAAGCGACTCTTCTGCAACGGACTCTTTCTGGCAAAAGCGAGCATCTCCTTCACCATATCTGCAGACTTGAAACATAACCTTTCAATGACATCAACATCATTCATCGCCGAAGGGAGAGCCTCCATCTTTCCCTTAAGCAAAAATAGCCGCCCCAACATACCTGCCAGCGCATTATTAAATTCATGCGCCACGCCACCAACCATCGTACCCAACGACTCCATCTTCTGGGCATGCAATAACTGCTCTTCCATACCCTTGTGCTCAGTGATATCACGCTGGATATTCACCTGACAGGTCATCTTTCCATCATCATCAAACACCGGAGCCACACTTCTCTCAACATGCCTGAGAGTGCCATCCTTGCATCTGATGATCACTTCACCTCGCCAGACATTGCCCTGCCTTACTGTTTCCAGCATATCGACATAAAAAGAGCGGGGGTGTTTGCCACTGCGTAGAATTTTGGCATAGGAACCAACAGCCTCTTCAACCGAATAACCCGTCATTTTTTCAAATGCCGGGTTCACATATTGCATACGTGAATCCAGATCGGAAACAACAATGGCATCCTGAGCATACTCAAAAGATGCAACCAGCGTCCGGTATCTCTTCTCCCTTTGCTTCAGCTGCTTCTCGGATTCCTGCAAGCACTGATGCGACAACGAGCAAAGAAGAGATGCTGCGAACTTGTCCAGTACAGGCTTTAGGCGACCAAGCGCCTGATCTGAAAAAAAATCATCCTCGGATGCCGCATACATCTCCAGCACTCCTACCCCGGCAAGCGGCCAGATAACAAAACGGCCAGCTGATAGCATACCCCTTCCAGCCGTCAGCAGCACGCCACCCTGCTCATCCGGTTCAACAAGCAATGGGCTTTGCCTATCAAAAAGCCGGAAAAACGGGTGCTCCTCTGAAACATTCATGCTATCGCAATCCCTTGCAGGGTTTGCATACAATAACGTCAAACCTGACTCGCAAGTTTGCGAAAGCTGCTCCGAGACCACCCAGACTGAAACCTGAAGCAGCTCTTTTCTGTTCTGAAGCACATCAAGGAAGCCCTGACAGTTTTCAACAGGATCCAGCGCTCCCCCTATCGCAAGCGACAACTCATAGAGTAGCAGCATTTCATCAGGAGAGATCTCTTCAGGGCCAACTTCACTCATAAAGAGCCGGACAGCACAACACTGCTATCCCTGATAGCGCGTCATGATTTCAAACACTTCATCAAGACTATCAAGAAGACCATCAACACATTGGGGATCAAAGTGCTCGCCCCTCTCCCTCTTGAGCAGATCAATGGCCTCCTCGACCGGCCAGGCATGCTTATACGGCCTCTCCGAGGTCAGAGCATCAAAAACATCAGCAACCGCAACTATCCTGCCTCGCAACGGAATGTCCTCACCTTGCAAGCCGTTCGGATAACCTTTTCCATTAAACTTCTCATGATGTGTTACAGCAATCTCTGCAGCAACCTGCATCAGGCGTGACGATCCCTGTTTAAGGATGTCATAGCCACACACGGCATGCTCTTTCATGATTTCAAACTCTTCCCGCTCCAGACGACCAGGCTTGAGCAGGATATGATCCGGCGTACCAACCTTTCCCACATCATGCATGGGAGAAGCCTGGAGCATAATCTCCTGCTCCTCCTCCCCAAAGCCCAAATTACGGGCAATAATCTTTGAATAAAGGGACATTCTGTTCAGATGTGCAGCGGTTTCGGGATCCCTGTATTCAGCGGCTTTGGAAAGCAGCAACAGCGCCTCTCTCTCCTGCTGACGAAGCTCTTCTGTAGCTCGCTTAATACCTTTCGCCAGCCATTCGGCCCTGTTTGCAAGCTGAAACTGATTTTTTCGCAAACGGATCATATTATTGGTGCGAGCTACAAACTCTGTTTTATCAATCGGCTTGTTTAAAAAGTCATTGGCTCCAGCCTCCAGCGCCTGATATCTGACCTCTCTCTTCTCTTCGGCTGTAATCATCACCACCGGAATATCCATGCAATGCGCAATTCCGCGAAATCTGGTGATAAATTCCAGGCCATCGATACCGGGCATCATATAATCCACCAATAACATGTCAGGCTTTCCTTCATCACACCAGGCAAGAGCTTCGGAAGAATCAGTAAAACAGACGGCCCTGCAACCTTCCAGCTTCAGTATCATGTGTTTGAGCAGCATCACATTGGTCGGGTTATCATCAACAATCAAAACATCCATCATTTATCTCCAAGACTCTCTATCAAACCTTCAAGCTCAAGCAAATAGAGACCAAGCTGATCAACACCGGCGACTATTTCATCCCAGTCGGCGACCTCTGTCTGAGTCTCGATCCGCAGGCAAACGATTGCAACATTATCGCCACCCACGTTGGCTGCTGCCCCTTTCAACTCATGGGCCAATGCATACATCACTTCAGCATCCCTGTCCCGAACTGCCCCCGCCATATGTTCATTCACTATACGCCGCATGGACAACTGAAACAGCTGCAGTATTTCGCAGATAATCGCATTATCTTCACCAAAAAGCTCATGCAGCTGCTCAAGGTTGATACAAACAGCATGGTCTGGCCTTTTTTCCACAACCAGCGCCTTTTCATCCACATTTTTGCTCATCATCTCTATGATTTTTTCCCGGGAGATCGGTTTGGTCATGTAATCATCCATCCCCGCAGCCAGACACTCATCCCGCGTTCCCTTCATGGCATTGGCGGTCATCGCAACAATCAATTGATGCCTGCCGGACTCCCGTTCACGAATAATCTTTGTAGCTGAAAAACCGTCCATTACCGGCATCTGGCAATCCATAAAAACGATATCGAATGCTTCCTGATTCACAGCGTGGCAAGCCTGTTCTCCGTTGGAAACCACACTGACCAAACAACCCAATTTAGACAGATGCGCCAGAGCAACTTTTTGATTCACATCATTATCTTCTGCAAGCAACACCTTCATGCCCGCAAACATCGGATCGGGCCTCATCTCCCCCCTCTCGCTCCGCTCAGGAGAGACAGGCTCCGATTTCTGTTTATGTCCCCCCAGTGCAGTAACCACGGCATCAAAGAGATGTGAAATATTTACCGGCCTGATAAGCAGGGCGCTCACTCCGGCTTTCAAAGCAGCATCACGCATACCCGGCTGTTCACTACCGGCATACAAAATCACAGGGATCTTCGGAATCTCAACATCAGACTTCATCTTTGCAGCCAGCTCCACCCCTCCCAGACCTGAAAACGACGTTTCCATAATCACCAGTTGAATCGCATCAACACTGTTGCGACTGGGTTTCAGTAATCTGAGCGCTTTATTTGCATCCACCTGAGATACGACATGCATATCCCATGAGTTGAGGTAGCGCTCCAGAATGAAACTGTTTTCAGGATCCTCATCCACCACCAGCACATTCATCCCCTTCAATACAGCCGAATCGATCCCCCCTTCATGTTCACTCATCGTTTCATCAATTGGAAAACTTATTTCAAAGGTGAAAGTAGAACCCTCGCCCGGAGCACTTTGAAGCTGAATAGAGCCGTGCATCAACTCTACAATCCGCTTACAGATTGCAAGCCCCAGCCCTGTCCCTCCATATTTACGCGTTGTCGTACCATCAGCCTGAACAAAGGGCTGAAAAAGTCTAGCCTGCGCCTCCTCGCTCAAGCCGATTCCGCTGTCACGTACCTCAAACTTCACCCGTAGCTGCTGATCGTGTAATCCTGCCGCACTCACCCTGACCTGCACATCCCCATGCTCGGTAAATTTCAACGCATTATCAGTCAGGTTCAACAAAACCTGTCTAAGTCGCCCCGGATCACCAATCAGGCAAGCCGGCAGGTCAGGGTCAACATAGGACTGCAGTGACAAACCTTTGTCTCGCGCCTTAACTGCCAAGACTCCAACAGCTCCCTCGACCACGGAGAGCAGTGAAAATCCGGTTGCATCAATATGAAAATGACCGGCCTCAATCTTGGAGAAATCAAGGATATCGTTAATGATCGTCAACAATGCCTGTGCAGAGGCACGAGTGGTTTTAGCAAACTCATGCTGCTCCGCATCCAGACTCGTATCAAGAAGAAGGTCTGTCATGCCAATAACACCATTCATCGGTGTACGGATTTCATGACTGACGGTACTCAGGAACATTGACTTCATTCGAGAAGACTCAAGCGCCTGATCCCTGGCCTCTCGAAGCGCTGTTACATCCCGGGCATAAATGCTGACATCGTCCACCCCCTCTGCAGAGGAGAAATCCAGTTCATAATTACGGTCATTACAGCTCACATCAACCATTTTTTGTTGATTACCAAGCAAGGATTCAAGGCAGGTGGCGTGAAGGTGTTGAGGCAAGCAATCACCGACTTTGACCTGCCACTCCTGCAACAATATATCGCTGGCCTTATTGGCATACAAGAGAACGCTGTTGCTATCCACACGCATGATAGGTGCCGGGTTTTCAGCCGGAAAACGGGCCAGAAAAGTGTTTTTCTCTTCAGCTTCTTTCCTGGCTGTAATATCGGTTCGTATCGCCACATAACGCTCAACCTTTCCCGCCTTGTTTAGAAAGGGGACTATACTCGAATCTACCCAATAACAGCTTCCATCTTTTCTTTTGTTTCTTACCTCACCCTTCCAGACCTCCCCATTTCCAATCGTTTTCCACATCTCGGCAAAGAATGCTTTCGGATGATAACCCGAATTCAGTATCCTGTGGTTCTGTCCCATCAGTTCATCACGGCTGTATTGACTGACTTCACAGAAGAGGTCATTGGCATGGATAATACGACCACCGCTATCGGTAATCGCCACGATAGAGTGCTGATCAAACGCAAACTTCTGATACTCCAATTCCGACACCACGGCTTGCAACTCATCCGACAACCTCTTCTGGCGGTAGATAATCACCAAAATATAGACCATTAATAACAGTGCAAACACAATCAGGACTACGGTTAGTCGCTCATGCCCTTCAAGATGCTGCACTCTCATTGCCCTTTGGGATTCACTCATCCCTTCGATCAAATCAGCAACTGGAATAGCAAGAATATCTTTAGCAAGGGCATCAACCGCCTGCCGCATATTAAGTATTAATCTTATATGCTTAAAAACCTCATCAAGCTGTGCCCAGTCTTGACTGTCGAAGCTATCCTTAATAAAACCTGTCATCTGCTGTTGAATTTCCGCATTCAACTCGGGAGCAGGCAAGGCAAGATGGTGGTAAACATCGGCAACAACCTTATACAGTCGAGCCTGATTTCCGAGACTCAGGTGCGTAATTACAGCTGCTGTAGCAACAGGAACAGATCGTTCTGAATGCAGCAAAATATCCTGCTGGCTTTTCAGCAAACCCATCAAAGCAGACTTCTTCTCCAGCATCTGAAACAGGAGCTCAACGTCATGCCCAATATGATGCCACATCATCGGAGGCATCTTCGCTTCCACTTCACCAACAGAGGCCTGCAAGGCTGCCTCTTGCTTTCGAATTTTTGAAAAAACAGCAAAGTCGTTCATGATTGAAGACTGGAACATCACTACGCTTTCATTAAAAACATTGTCCTGCTGCTTAATCCTCTCCAGCAGCAGGACCATCGTTTCATGCAGCTCGGCGTTCACCTTTTCCTCATTAGGCGTAAAGGTTAAATAGACAAAACTCAGACTAAGCAATACAACCAGAACAAAGTGTCCTTGCCAGCCCTTCATGCAGCACTCCTGAACCAGACGGTATCATGCTCGAATGAAACGAGAGATGGCTTCCCTATGACAACACACCGATCCCGGCACTCCCTTTGCAAGGGTACATGTACAGCATAAAGCTCATGTCCGGCAGGAGACGTGAAAGCCCCTCGATCAACCATGGGCAACAAGGAGACACAAGAATAGAACATTGAAATACAACACCCACCTCCACCTGTCAAAGTAGCAATGAGCATGAGCAAGATGTTTGCCAGTAATTCCGCTCAGGCAGGTTTTAACCTGTGCCTGAGCGGAATATCAGGACTTAAACAACCAGGGAGCAGCTTTCCTCCGGCCGGCCTCATAAGCCTTGATGCTGTCGGATTCCTGCAGTGTCAGACCGATATCATCCAGACCATTAAGCAGACAGTGCTTGCGGAAAGTATCAACCTCAAAGCCGAATGACTGCCCCGACGGGGTAGTCACCGTCTGTTCCTGCAGCCCAATAGTCAGCTTGTACCCTTCTCCAGCAGCGCACTCTTTGAACAACTGATCCACAATCGCCTCATCCAGCACGATGGGAAGAATACCGTTTTTGAAACAGTTATTGAAAAAGATGTCGGCAAAACTCGGCGCAATCACACAGGAAAATCCGTAATCAAGGATCGCCCATGGCGCATGCTCACGCGACGAGCCGCAACCGAAATTCTCACGAGCCAGCAGAATCTCAGCCCCCTGAAACTGCGACTTGTTTAACACAAAATCAGCTCGTTTCGGGCGATTAGTGCAATCCATCTCCGGTTCACCACGATCTTCATAGCGCCACTCATCAAACAGAAACGGACCATAACCGGTACGTTTGATCGATTTCAGAAACTGCTTGGGAATAATTGCATCAGTATCGACATTGGCGCGATCCATGGGTGCAACCAGCGCGTTTAAAGTAGTAAATGCCTGCATATCTATCTCCTATAACCAGTCACGAACATCAACGAAATGGCCGGCGATACCGGCGGCGGCGGCCATGGCAGGACTAACCAGATGTGTTCGTCCACCCATACCCTGACGACCTTCAAAGTTACGATTGGAGGTGGAAGCACAGCGTTCTCCCGGCTCCAGACGGTCAGCATTCATTGCCAGACACATGGAGCAACCAGGCTCTCGCCACTCAAAACCTGCCTCCCGGAAAATCACATCCAGACCTTCGGCTTCCGCCTGCTGTTTCACCAGCCCCGAACCCGGCACTGCCAGCGCCAGCTTCACATTCGAAGCCACCTTTTTGCCTTTCACAACAGCTGCTGCAGCACGAAAATCTTCAATCCGGCCATTGGTACAGGAGCCGATAAATACCTTATCAATGGTGATTTTCACAATCGGTGTGTTCGCTTGCAGCCCCATATATTCCAATGCGCGCATCCAGCCTTCACGCTGAACAGCATCCTTGGCAGCATCCAGGTCAGGCACCGATGCCGTCACCGGCAACACCATTTCAGGGCTTGTTCCCCAACTCACCTGCGGCACAATCTCAGAGGCCTGATAAACAAGCTCTGCATCAAACACCGCATCATCATCGGAATAGAGTTCAGACCACATAGCCTCAGCCATTGTCCAGCTTTCACCAGCCGGTGAATAAGGGCGACCCTTCACATATCCGAGCGTCACCTCATCAACCGCCACCATGCCGCAGCGCGCACCGGCCTCAATCGCCATGTTGCACAGGCTCATACGTCCTTCCATGGAAAGTCCACGGATCGCTTCACCGGCAAACTCCAGCGCGAAGCCGGTACCGCCAGCAGTGCCGATTTTACCAATAATGAACAACGCCACATCTTTGCCTGTAATAGCCGATGGAAGAGCGCCTTCAACGCGAATGCGCATCACCTTCGGTTTTTTCTGAATCAGGCACTGGGTAGCCAATACATGCTCCACCTCGGAGGTGCCGATACCCATGGCAATCGATCCAAAAGCACCATGCGTGGAGGTATGTGAGTCACCACAAACAACAGTCATGCCTGGCAACACCAGCCCCTGCTCCGGACCCATCACATGCACGACACCCTGACGGATATCGTTCATGCCGAACTCGGTGATACCGAACTCTTCGCAGTTGGCATCCAGGGCTTCCACCTGTGTGCGGGAAACCGGATCTTCAATGCCTTTAGCCCTATCTGTAGTCGGAACATTATGATCCGGTGTTGCCACCGCCGCACTAACCTTCCACGGCTTACGCCCGGCCATCCGCAACCCTTCAAATGCTTGCGGGCTGGTCACCTCGTGCACCAGATGTCTGTCAATGTAGAGCAGCACAGAACCATCATCGTTCTCTTTCACGATATGCTGCTGCCAGACTTTATCGAACAGTGTTTGTCCCATGTGCGACTCCAATACCCAACTCAGGAAGAGTTAATCTCAACCTGCTCGCAAGCATAGCGTTGACTTAACAATAGCCAAAAGGAATTATTCTCCACATGCTATTGAGATTTCCTCATGCCTGAAAGAAAGATGCCGTCACTGAATGCTTTGCGGGCATTTGCCGTAGTCGGAAAACACCTCAATCTGAAATCTGCTGCCGACGCCCTGTTTGTCACACCTTCAGCACTCAGTCATCAAATTCGCGGACTTGAGCAAAGCCTGAACACCCAGCTATTTCACCGCCAACGGCATGGATTGAAGCTAACCGTAGCTGGAGAAAAACTCCTGCCCGATATCCAGGAAGCATTCACCCTGCTTAACAACAGCATAAACAGACTGCAGATAAAAACTGAACAGCACGCGCTAACCGTAAGCATGCTATCCACCTTTGCCATGCGCTGGTTCATTCCCCGCCTGTCACGCTTTCAGAAAATACATCCGGACATCGAGATTCGCATATCGACCTCGATTGAACCGGTGGACTTCAGAGATGAGGATGTTGATTGCGCCATCCGATCAGGCCACGGGGACTGGCCTGCACTACATGTCGACAAACTGTTCTCAGAACAGCTCACCCCCGTATGCAGTCCGGCCATTGAACTTAAAGCCCCTGCCGACTTGCAGCCCCACACACTGTTACATGCCAGGCTCAGGCCGGATGACTGGCACATGTGGCTGCACTCTGCAGGTATCGGCGAGATGAAACCGACCCATGAACAGACCTATGAAACACGCAACTTTGCCATTCAGGCTGCCATCGACGGGCTAGGCATCGCCGTCGTTGATCCGGCACTGGTGAAGGATGAACTGCGATCCGGACGGCTGATTCAGCCATTTCCCCAGTCTCTGGCCAGTAAAAATGCATACCATCTGGTATATCCGTCAAATCGAGAACCATCACCCACTCTGGTCGCTTTTCGAGACTGGCTGCTGACTGAAACCCGCAAGTGACTGGCTGATTCGGGTCACTATCGTTATCCTCCGCCATCTAATGTTTCTGGAGGGATGTGATGTCCATCAAATCGGATAAGTGGATTCGCCGCATGGCACAGGAAAACGGCATGATTGAGCCGTTTGTTGACGGGCAGGTCAAACGAAATGAGAGCGGTGAAGGCATCGTCTCCTATGGCCTCTCATCCTATGGCTATGACGTACGCTGCGCTGACGAGTTTAAAATATTCACCAATATCAACTCGGCCGTTGTAGATCCAAAGGATTTTTGCCCCAGCTCGTTTGTCGATATCCAGTCGGATGTCTGCATTATCCCGCCCAACTCCTTTGCTCTGGCACGCACGGTTGAATACATGCGCATCCCACGCTCAACACTGACGATCTGCCTGGGCAAGTCGACCTATGCACGCTGTGGCATTATCGTCAATGTGACCCCGCTGGAACCGGAGTGGGAAGGGCATGTGACACTGGAATTCTCCAATACCACCCCGCTGCCAGCCAAGATCTATGCAAACGAAGGCGTAGCCCAGTTCCTCTTCCTGGAATCGGATGAGATGTGTGAGACATCGTATAAAGACAAGGCCGGCAAATATCAGGGACAGACCGGCGTTACCGTACCGAGGCTGTAACATGAAACTTTCAAGAATCCTGAGTTCGGCAGACAAGCCCCTCTTCTCCTGTGAATTCTTTCCACCCAAAACCGACAAGGGGGAAGAGAACCTCTGGCGCTGCCTGAAAGAGCTGCAGAGCATCAATCCGGCCTACGTCTCGGTCACCTATGGAGCAGGCGGAACCACCCAGGGACGCACCAAGGGCATCGTCACCCGCATCAAGGATGAAACCGGACTATCACCTGTTGCACATCTGACCTGCGTAGGCGCAAGTAAAGATGATCTGGCTACACTGCTGGCCGATTACCGTGCAGCCGGCATAGAAAATATACTGGCCCTGCGTGGTGATGCACCGGAAGGCATGGATCGTTTTGAAGCGACAGCCGGCGGCTTCTCCTACGCTACCGACCTGATTGCATTTCTGCGCGAGCAGGGTGATTTCTCCATCGCCTGTGCCACCTATCCTGAGGGACACCCTGAATCAAAAGGCGGAATAGGTGACGACATCCGCTACCTGAAAATGAAACAGGATAACGGAGCCTGCTGTGCCATCACCCAGTACTTCTTCGACAACGATATGTTCTTCCGTTTCCGCGACCAGTGCAGTGCTGCAGGCATCACCATACCAATCATCCCGGGCATCATGCCCATCGGTAACTTTGAACAGATAGTACGCTTCTCGTCCATGTGCGGCACCTCAATCCCCGACGCGCTGCGCAAAAAGATGGAGCCGGTTCAGCATGACCTGGATGCAGTCAAGACACTTGGTATCGAACTGGCTACGAAACAGTGTCGCGAGCTGCTGCAGGCAGGTGCCGCAGGACTACACATGTACACGCTGAACAAGTCCGAAGCGACCATCGCTATTCACGAACAAATCAAAGACCTGCTGTAAAGAAACCACCATGTTCTGGCAGTTTTTATCGCGCAATATGGCCCTGCTCACGCTGCTCTGTGCGATAACGGCCTATATCTATCCGCCCGCATTCCTGGTCTTTAAAGATTATTTCCTCTGGCTTTTCGCCGCCACCATGCTGGCCCTTGGTATCGTTCTGAAACCGGACGAGGCGCGTGATGCACTCTCCAAACCACTGCGGATATTCTCTGGCGTCTGCGCCCAGTTCTCCATCATGCCGCTGCTCGGTTTTGCCGCCGCATCCATTGCTGCCTCGCAGGGTGTATCCCCCGCTATTGCACTGGGCTTCATTATTGTCGCCTGTGCTCCGGGAGCCATGGCCAGCAATGTTATCACCTATCTTGCAGGTGGTGCTGTCGCCTTCTCTGTCGCCATGACCATGGTGGCCTCGGTACTTTCACCCCTGCTCACCCCAATACTGGTCGAACAACTCGGAAGCGCCTACATGGATATCCCGTTCTGGCCTATGATGAAAACCATCCTTTTAACCGTAGCACTACCTCTGACCATCGGCATGCTCCTGCGCAGACATCTGGGCCCACGCCTTACACAGGCTGAACAGGTCGCACCCGGCATTGCAGCCATCTCCATTATTATCATCTGCTCCTATGCTGTCGCAGCCAATCACGAACGCATTGCTGATACCCCGCCTCTGGTTATCGCACTGGTCGTACTGCTCAATGGACTTGGCTACCTGCTGGGCTGGTTTGCAGGCAAGATATTCAATTTCGACCTTTCACACCGGATCACACTCTCTATTGAGATCGGCATGCAGAATGCAGGCCTGGGCGTAGCGCTGGCTCTGGCACATTTTGAACCGGAAACCGCCTTGCCGGGAGCTCTGTTTGCGGTCTGGTGCATTATCACCGCAGCATCCATGACACGTTTTCTGCGTAAAAAGTCGTCGAACCTTCCGGCAGCAATATAAACAGGAGGCATCATGCTGATCTTTATTCATGGCTTCAACAGCTCGGGAAACAGTGAAAAGGCAGGACGCTTACGCGCCGAATTCCCTGACCTGCAGGTCGTCACCCCCACCTGCGCTTATGTCCCGGACAAAGCCATTAGCGATTTGGCCAGCCAAATCGAAAGCGGCCTGACATCCGGAAAAAGTATCACTGTCGTTGGCTCATCGCTGGGTGGATTTTATGCAATATATCTGGCCCACAGATTTTCACTGCCATCTATCCTGATTAATCCTCTGGTAGATCAAACAGCCCTGCGCCAGGCCATTGGCCCGCAACAAAACTACTATACCGATGAATCCTACAACTGGACCAAACAGCACTGCAATCAACTTGACAGGATGGCTATCCAGCCAGAAGAACTAACCATCAAGCCACTACTGCTGCTGGATGAGAACGATGAAGTGATCGACAGCCATCACACCATCAGGCACTTTGGGTCACTGGCCGAAACCCGCCTCTTTCCTGACGGATCCCATCGCTTTAATCATATGGATGAGGCACTACCGATGATGCGCAGCTATATCAATCAAGCCCGATGAAAAGAGTGAATCAGTACGGCTGACTTAGGGATTAACCGCGCTCTTCGATCGGAACATAGGATTCACCCTCTTTACCGACATAAATTTGTTTAGGCCTGTAGATACGACCTTCACCCAACTGCTCTTTCCAGTGTGCCAGCCAACCTGAAACACGCGCAATAGCGAAGATCGGTGTAAACAGGTCAACAGGAATACCCAGCTTGCGATAAACAATGCCGGAGTAGAAATCAACATTCGGGCATACACCTTTCGCACCCAGCGTCTGCTTGGACAGCTCTTCGATTTCACTCGCTATCTCATAAGTATGATCCACACCTATCCTCTCGGTCAGCTGCACATACAACTTCTGCAGCAGGGTTGCACGCGGATCTTTGGTTTTATAAACACGGTGGCCCAGACCGGAAATCTTTTCCCTGTTGGCCAGCTTATTGTTGAGATATCCCTCAACATTCGCCACATCTCCGATCTCATCCAGCATATGCAACACATCTTCATTCGCCCCGCCATGCAGAGGTCCGGAGAGCGCACCGATTGCCGCACTGATCGAGGTATAGGGGTCAGCATGCGTGGATGCGGTCACCAGTGTTGAAAAGGTACTGGCATTCATGGTGTGTTCAGCATGTACAATAAAGGCCACGTCGAGAATCCTCTCCGTCAGCGGATAAGGCTCTTCCCCTGTAAGCATATAAAAGAAGTTTGCCGCATGAGAGAGATCATCCCTCGGCGCAATCGGATCATCGCCATGACGCATGCGCGCATGTGCCGCCACCAGCGTAGGCAGCTTGGAGATCAGGTTTACGCACACGCTGTCCACGGTCTCCTTATCAAGCTCACCCGTCAGATTCGTAGGGAAGGGGTAGAACATGCCCAGTGCCGCTACAGTTGCCTGCAACGAATCCATAGGGTGGGCGGATTCAGGGAAACACTTCATCATATCACGGATACGGAATTTAATGCGGCGATGATGCTTCAGCTTCGCATCAAAGGATTTCAGCTGTTCAGCTGTTGGCAATTCACCATGCAACAACAGGTAGGAGGTCTCTTCAAAAGAGGACTGCTCAGCCAACTGCTCAATATCAATACCACGATATTCAAGGTAACCGATGCTTCCATCCACGGATGAAACCGCCGACTCGGCCACAGGAATGCCGGCCAGACCGGGTGAATAACAGGAAATCGTATCGTCTGTATTATTAGCTGCCATCTGCTACTCCATATCGTAAAGCATCAACATTAGTCGAACAAGAAGCCGCAGACTAACAAATTATTATAATATTTCCTGCCCTGTTTTATACTGCCCTGCTCCCCAGGGGATGACTGTGATTAACAAGATCGTGCAGACGCGCACGTGTCACATGGGTATAAATTTCGGTAGTGGTGACATTCGCATGGCCAAGCAGCATCTGCACCACCCTGAGATCTGCCCCGTGATTGAGCAGGTGTGTCGCAAAAGCATGACGCAGCGTATGCGGTGATGGCAAAGGCGTAATATCAGCCTGTTCTGCATACTGCTTAAGCCTGAGCCAGAAGTTTTGGCGGCTCATGAGCTTGCCTGCACGACCTGCAAACAGATATGGTGAGACAGGCTGGGCAGGCCTCGCCTGCAACCACTCATGCAGCCACTGACCTGCCTCCTCACCAAAAGGAACCAGCCTCTCCTTGTCACCCTTGCCAATCACCCGCAGCAAGCCTGCTGCAAGATCAATATGCCCAAGACGCAGTCCAACCAACTCACTGACACGCAGACCTGTTGCATACAATACCTCAAGCATCGCCCTGTCGCGCAGCCCTGTACTCGTTAGTATATCCGGCGTGCGCAAGAGTAGCTCAACATCCCGTTCACTCATCAGTTTTGGCAAAGGCCTGCTCTTTCGCAGCTTAGGCAGATGGCGAGCAGGATGATCTTCGCGCTCCCCCTGATCCAGTAGACAGGTAAACCAGGTCGAGAGCGCACTGCGCCTGCGCTGAATCGTGCTCTCTTTCAGTCCATGATGACGAAGTGAGGCAAGATAATTCAGCACAGCCTCTTTATCGGCCGACATCAGTGTAGTTTGGACAGAGTGAAAAAAGTGATTGGCATGCAACAGATCCGAACGATACGACTCCGTCGTTTTCGGTGACCATCCGCGCAGCATCGCCAATCGCTGCAACAAGCCAACAATAACATCTTCACTTTCCATCTGATCAGGCATGGGCTGAGTATAGGGCCCCGTGAACGAACAGTCATCGCCCCAGCCTTGTTGCTCTGATAGCATCCGCGCTGTTGAGGCAATAAAAAAAGCCCGCTGCTCTCGCAACGGGCTTTGATGTGGTACCGAGGACTGGAATCGAACCAGCACTTCCGTAAGGAAACTAGCACCTGAAGCTAGCGCGTCTACCAATTCCGCCACCTCGGCATATATCCCTCCAGCAAGCACAGCTGCTGGAGGCGCGCAATCATAGGATGGAGCATCAGAGTGTCAAGTAAGAAAAAAGGTAACAACAAAAAGTCCCCCTGGGCAAGAAAACCGGCCGACCGTGAAAACAGCGAAGCAAGCCCGGGTGAAGGAAATCGCGGAAATCGCAAACCCGGCCGCCGGAACAGAGCAGATACTGCAGCTCCTTCAAACCGTCCGGGCAAAGCCAGCTCTCCCTGGGCCAATGCCGGCAAAAAAGAACAGCGTGGTGGTGACTCAAGAAGCCGACAGAGGAAAGGTCAGCCTACTTTCACAGGCAAGGTCTCCGCACATCCCGACGGTTTTGGCTTTGTTGATGTCGAAGGCCGGGAAAAAGGCTTTTTCATGCCGCATGAAGAGATGCGGGATCTGATGCACGGCGACACCGTTGAAGTACGCCCGGTCAATAAACGAGGGCGTGAATCTGCGGAGCTGATTCGCATTATCGAACACGCACCGACTGTTCTCGTTGGCGAGTTCATCATCAAGAATGGTGTCGGGGTTGTGCAGCCACGCTCACGCAAAATGCCGCAAACCATTATGATCGCCCGCAACGATGCCGGTGGCGCAAGCCATGGCGACTGGGTACGCATCAAGATTGAACGCGGCCCTGGCCATCTGCGCGGCAAGATACTCGAAGTACTGGGTGATCAACTCTCCCCATCCCGTCTGATTGATCTGATTGTGGCTGAGCAGCAGCTCGCTGAAGAGTTCCCTGCTCCCGTAATTGCAGAGAGCAGCCATTTCTCTGACACCGTGGATGAAGCAGACATCAAAGGCCGCAAAGACCTGCGCCACCTACCCTTTGTAACGATCGATGGGGAGGATGCACGCGATTTTGATGATGCCATCTGTGTTATCCCGCGTGGCGAAGGCTTTGAAGCCTGGGTTGCGATTGCCGATGTAGCCCAATACGTCAAAGCCAAGTCAGCACTGGATGTGGAAGCGCTGGCACGCAGCAACTCATTCTATTTCCCTGATCGGGTGATTCCGATGCTGCCGGAGAAGCTCTCCAATGGCCTCTGCTCGTTAAATCCGAATGTCGCCCGCCTGGCCATGACCGTTCGCATGCGCTTTGATGCCAATGGAACACGTCGCTCCATTCATGTTTATGAGTCGGTGATCCACTCTCAGGCTCGTCTGACCTATACGCAGGCTGCCGCCTGGCTTGAAGATAGTGATGAATCCGCTGTCGAGAAGCCTGAAATCCGGGATATGCTTGATAATGCCGGGCGCCTGTTCCGCAAACTCGAGGTCAAACGCAGCAGGCGCGGCGCACTCGACCTGGATATGCCTGAAGTACGGGCAAAGCTTGAGAATGATACTGTCATCGATATCTGCGAATCTCCTCGCAACATCGCCCACCGCCTGATTGAAGAGATGATGCTCGCAGCCAATACTGCAATCGCTGAGTTTATGGAAAAACGCGAATGCGCCCTGCTCTACCGTATCCATCCGGCACCGGAACGCGAAGCGATTGAAAAACTCAATGAATTTCTCGCACCCTTCGGTCTCTTTGTCATGCTGCCAAAAGCGCATGATGAAGATGCGAAGGTCAAACCGAAAGACGTGCAGCGTGTACTGGAACAGTCCGAAGGCAAACCGTTTGCACACGTGCTGCACAGACTGGTACTACGCTCCATGCAGCAGGCCAAGTACACGCCTGAAAACGCAGGTCACTTTGGTCTGGCATATGAATCCTATGCCCACTTCACCAGCCCGATTCGCCGTTATGCCGATCTGATCGTGCATCGCCGCCTGAAAGCGCTGATCAACGGAGAGGACCCCAACAAGGTACAGCCTGCCAACACACTGGCAGAAATTGGCCTGCAAACCTCAACACAGGAACGTATACAGCAGCGCGGAGAATGGGATACGCAGGCCATGCTTGCAGCCCTGTTCCACGCCAAGGATGTCGGTAAAACCATAACGGCACGCATTGCGGGCCTATCCAAACGTCGTATCTTCTTTGAACTGGAACCGACCATGGCTGAAGGCGGCCTCTCTATAGATGACCTTCCCGGTGCATTTGAGCTTGATGATGCAGGACACCGACTGACCGCTCGCGGCAGCGGCCTCTCCTATCATCTGGGCGACCGACTCGATGTAGTTATCGAATCAACCGACCCGGTACGTGGCCAGATTAATGTCCGCTTGGCCCCCAATCTGGAATCGGCCGAAGAAGAGTAAGTGATGGCTTGCGCAATCCTGCCTGATTGGCAGGATTGCCGCCGCTTCAACAGTTGCTAGCCGGGATGGTGGAACTGGTAGACACAAGGGACTTAAAATCCCTCGGACGCAAGTCTGTACGGGTTCGACTCCCGTTCCCGGTACCAGCAAGCAACTTTAGAATCAAGTATCCCAAAATTGCGCGTTAGTAGCTGCTTGTCGCGATAGAAGGTTATTAGCCAGCTAGGCCTGTCGCTCTAATTAAACCAAGATTCATAAAAACTCTCACTCTAATTCACCGAAAACACAAAGAACCCAGCTCCTCATTTCTAATACCGCTCAAAGGAAAACCTCATGTTCATAAAAATCGATAAAAAGAGTTCAGAAGAAACCACCATCAGTAGTGAAGAGATGGTCAGTGTATTGGAAGCAGATATAAAATCTGATGATGTGGATGAAGTTTTAACCGAGATCGTTGCAGGCATCTATGAGCACCACACCCGAACTGCCACTTATAAGTACAAAGCGTAACCGCGAATGCTGGATTGCAAGACCTGGTACCAGTATTTGTTTTCTAAAAAAATCATTTTAGAGGTCTGCCATGTCCAGAAAATATGCATCATTCACTAAAGAACTTGCCCTGGGCCTTCCACAAGCGCCCAGGCAGGCATAAAAACAACCCCGCATTATCTGCTGACAGGTTTGCTCCACAAGGCTGACTCTGGGGAGTTACAGGCTATAAAACGGTAAATCCTGCCTGCCTGCAACTTGAAGTCATTCACGGTTAGCGTATTGGACTTCTGGTTTACTTCAGTCGATAACGGCTTCCATGTTTCTCCGGCATGCATCCACAGATTAATCCTGTGTTCATCCTTCACACCACCAAGCTCATTCTTCTGTGAGTGCTCATCAAAATATTCAAAGGTCACATCGGCAGTGATGCTGAGCGATGGAATCCTTGAAAACAGCACCCACGATCTCTGAATACACTGCTCCGGATCACCACCTTCATAAACGTACATTGGGGGTTTAAATGCTTCAGCCTCGGTCTGGAAGTCTGCAATCGTAAACTCCTCTTTAAAATCAAGCCGCGATAACACATATCCAAAACCCGGATCATATACAATCAACGACTTGTTAGAGTAGCCAGAGACACCTCTGCCGGTGAATGGCTTTTCAAGCAGCTTCGCCATAAACTCGTGTTGATCCAGCCCCTTTTTGGATTCACCAATCGGATTGATCACCTCATGCGCTTCTGCAAGCAGTGCCGCATCAGCCTTGGCAATATCTTCCGGGTAGAGGTCTTTACCCTTGGTATAGGCCACATACTCCTTCATCTGGGGCGTATTTCTGTAATTCCACTCAAATGTCGAAAACATATTCGCTTCGATATAAAATGGTCGTGCGATGCCATAATGGGCCACAGCATCGTACTGCTCAATAAAGGCTGCAGGTGAGCGTTTGCCATACTTCTGCCTCACCTGACCGGCCTCAAGCACTCTGGCCAGATTCTCTACGCGGGCATTCATCACTGTAGGTGAAAACCAGCCAAAGGTCTTTTCAGGGCCGCTCTGCTCTTTGCCTATCAAGTGCTTCAGCGTGGTATACAACTTCGCTTTCAGCGCCTTATTCATCAACACCTTGGCTTTCAATGGATTAAATACACCAAGATCCGGCGTGTAGTAGTATTGAAAGCGCTCGTTAAAAATATTCTCTGGAAATGGCTTGAACATATCAAATGAGTGTCCGAAGGTAAGATCATAATCCCACGGGATCACTTTCCATTTCCCTGTTTCACCCGATTTGACCATAAAATAGTTTTTATTATAGGTATCACCATCACTGGTCACTGTATTTACAGCGATCCAGTTGGTAAGTGAGTCATCTGCAAAGTGCTCTGTTACAAATTGATCAAACGTCTCTACCGGTGTTGATTCAATGAGATTGGAGAGTGACTTCAAGCTGGAGTGATCGGTGTTATTCGGTGCATACTTATTCCAGCAACGCTCAATATCCGATTCATGCCTGAAATCACCACAATAAACAGCATCATCCGGTTGATAGAGTTCAGTCGCCGCATTATAAGCCCGTTTTTCAAGGAAATGTTTGCCCAACCACTCGATGTATAAAAAGTAACCGATAAATTCGTCATTGATGTTCAATCTAACGTAATAACTTTCCGGAACCATCATGCCCATATCACGCATCAACTCCAGAGCCATCCATTCGCGCATCAAGGATCCGTCTGACGACATCGATTTTAATGCTATATTTTTATAGCCCTGCCATGTTCCACCCTTAACCTTCAGGATGACGGATTTTTTCCTGAGTGCACGGGTAGAGCTGCCAAAGGTCTTGATCCTTCCGTGCAACTCCTCCCCTGCTATTGAAAAGCTTGCTGCAAAGGAGGACTTATCATTCGGGTCCTTCAGAAACAGCACCCTGGCATCCGTACGGTTCATCGACACGTTTATATCGACGACCTTCACCTCTTTCATCGCATTATCAAGGGCTGCTTGAGAATGCCTGAAATGGCCCTCTTCAAAGTTCAGCCCCGTTGCCGATATGGCGGCAACCGGAGCGAGCAGCAATGCACACATCCCGACCAGTAAATGAACCCATCTGTTTTTCAGCATAAGCACCTCAGCTATCCCATCTATAAGTGAACGACAGATTTCCATACCAGGAGGCGCTGGTTTTACGGCCCCAAACGGTGTTCCCTGCTCCGACAGAAACCGTCCACTGCTCGGTCAGCCTGCGCGAGTATTTGGCTGCAAGAACCCCTGCATCATAGTCACCTGAATATCGTGGAAATCCAGCGAATGCGACCGGAAACTCCGCTCTCCCGTCCCGAAGCGAAAGCTTGAGTGTGCCCTGAAGCACAATCCGGTTGTCGCCATTTTCATCCAGTCGCCACGACCATTTCACATAACTCCTGGATTGACTGGAGGGCGCTCCAAACCAGTAGTTCATGCCTGTTCCAAACTCCCAGTAGGATGGCATCTTCTCTTCCCATCCGGTATTCTGAGTTGACCAGGCCAACCCGGCCCACACGCCAAAACGACCATAACCCAGACGATTGATCTTCTGGTTATCATAACCTGTCGGAATATTCAGTGCGATTTCCCAGGTTCTTCCATTCCTCGTATTGTCCAGTCGCCCCCGAACACCTAGCTGAGCATCACCGAGACCTGTCACCTTACCTGCCCCACATGACTGATGAACCAGAGAGGTATTGGCGAAAAAGTTGTTATAGTATGAATATCCGTAGGTATAGGAGTGATTCCAACTGTAATCACTGGAAGTACACCCTTGCGCCACCCGATTCCGATTCTGATCAAACCACTCGTTTGCAGTCGAATAAGTAAAACCTGTAGTATACATATGCTGTCCTTCAGAAAGCATAAATGCACTTGCCCGGACTGTTGCGGTGCAAACAAAGAAGGTTCCGCTTAACAGCAGCATGAATACCAGACTATGAAAAAACTGACTCTTCAACTTCATACTTCCCCCAAAGATCTTACTTGTTCCAAATTTGCCTGATCATTATTTCTGCAGGCTTGTTTTGTACCGTATAGTCCAGGTTATGTTCACCACCGGCATACGGATCGCTATACCAGCTCCAGAAATATACGGCTTTCACACTTTGTACTTGCGAAACCGCATTCAGCCATGCGGCTACGGCAGCTGTCTGCATGGTCAGATTAGGACGGGTTTTACTTTTATGAAGCGACCTCCACTCCCACGGCTGACTCGAAGACCCATCGGCGGAGGGCATGCCTATTTCCAGCAACCATATAGCCTTCCCGCCCTGCTCTTTCACCGCCCGCTTAAGCTTGTACAAACTAAGTTCGATATGGGCCAGCATCTCATCGTATTCCCCCATATCACCAAGGGATGGGTATAACGAGACACCGATCGCATCTAATTTATCCCAGTAGGGAAACCGCTCCACACCCTCAACATTATGCGCGGCATAACTTAACTTTCCCCGAAACTCACCGCGTAACTCTGTGATCAAAGGCAACCAGGGCAGCTCCTTGGCAAGTTTGGAAAGCTCAGTACCAATAACAAAGGCCTCCACCCCCTGTTTCTGGGAGAGTCGGGCGTATTTACGTATGTGCGATGAATAATTCTTAAACCAGATCAACCGCTGTTTCTCATGACTGAATTCTATCTCTCCAGTCCATGACCCCTTTACCAGGATCTGCGGTTTAACAATCACTTTCAGGCCCAACTGATGTGCAGTTTCAATCGCTGCAATTAACTGGGCATCGGTTACATTATTTGCCTGCCTTATATCGGTCGCATGCCGACTGTCCTGTTTTAAAAAGGGGATGAGAACAACCGAATTCGCCCCGGTAGCCACCATCTTTATCAATGACTGCCTTGCACCAGTAGAGCCCCATGCAACCTTTGAGGACTGTAGCGCATTAAATCCTCGCCAAATGACTCCATCGACTGGTGCATGCGATCCATAACGGTTGGATCGTGAATCAGCTGTCACCTGCTTTTCCACATCCGCCTCTTGCACAGCAGGCTTTTCCTGAACCCTTGCGGCTGCAGGTTCATCCACTTTAGCCGAACAGCCCCCCAAAAGGAGCAGTGCGCCAAGTATACATATCACTTTTGCCATTAACGTTTCCTGTAAACACGCCAGATATTATTAGAGTAGACCAGCACATACCCCTGCATGCCTTCTGAATACATAAGAGGATAGCGTTGACTGATTCTGTCCCTCTTGCCCATATTGCTTTCCGGATCCGAGACCACAATCTGATCGACATCAGGAATCGCATGATTAAGCGCAAGTTTAAATCGACTGGTGTATGAGAGCAGGGTTCCTTCAGCATCCCCTCGCGCAACCAGCGCTTTATAGCCGGTTATTTCATCAATAAGGGTATCCTTGCGATTCTCATTCATCCACCGTCCTAGGCGTAACGAGCCATCAGGATCCTCAATCAATACACGTTCAGTTCTAAATGAATCCACCCATTTTCTCATATTGGGGTCGGCTGATTCTAGGAATATCCACCAGCCTCCGGCCAGACTCAGTAATAAAAAGAAAACCGCACTCCAGTAGACACGCCGGCGAGCCATATCCAGAAATGTAAGCTCAGCCAGAATACTGGCATTAATCAATACGAGGATCTCCATGGGATGGGTCAGATAGTACTGATCCGTGGCCAGGGCGATGGCCAGTAGAGGATGAACAAACAAGACCAGGCTTGCTCTGAAACGCAGCCTTTCATTCCAGGTACTTATCAGGAAATAGACCACAATCGGATAGGCAATAATGGTATATCCAAATGCTGCAATAAGAGCTTCGAAGAAGTGTCCCCCGAAATTCTTTAACCATGGGTATGTATACATCTCCATGTAGCCGCCCAGATAGCCTGAATCCGGATGGCGAATAAAGTGCAGAAAGTCCCCTTCAAATACCCAGTTCAACCATGCCCATGAGAGAACGGAAAAGAGAAACGGAACTGCAAGAATAAAATAGATACTGACAGGGGAGGTCATCAACAGTCTTCTCGGTGCCACGACAGCAAGCATTGGTAACAGGGCAATAAAGAGGAAGACCGCAGAACCATCTACAAAAAAGAAGACGGCAAGGATAACACTCAGTGATATGTATGCATGAACATCATGCTCTGCGATCATTTTCTGGCATGCATGATAGAGCAGGTAAAACATCAACATACTCATGGCTAACTGACTTCCATTTGTCGCGCCCCACAAGAAGGTGGGATGCACAATTAACAAGAAGACCAGCAGCAGTCGCTTGGGGGCCGTAACGGCAACATCGCGCATATGAAAAAGGAATATGCCTACCAGCAGGCACACAAACAGAATTGAAACCAGATATGGTGCGGCACCGTATGCCATACCGGGCAGATAATAAAATGGCACCAGCGAATAGAGTGGCAAATGCGGGTATAGCAGACTCAGGTTCTCCAGCCTGATCTCTTCAGAGCCCAACACACCGATAACTTTTGCCCAACGCATGGTCGCGCCATCATACATAAAGCCGTGGGACAACAGCCAGGAGGCCAATACCGACAAGGCAATAACCGTCATAATGATAATGATGGTGTTTTCCCGGCCTCTCGCTTTCGCCAGATACGCCTTCATCTTACTCACCTTGCACACCCTTTCTGATCGTGACTTCATTCACGTCACTGGTCGTGGCAAAGCTGGTTAGTCCATGGTGAGTTTTTTCCCAATAGAAAGGGTTGAAAATCAACTGCCAGAGCCCTTTATAACCTGCCCACGACATCAAGACCCAGTAGAAGGGCACAGTAAGCGACCATGGCATCAATTTGTAATAGTGTCGTTTAAAGCCACTAAGCATAAACAGATGAATCAGAAAACCATTGCCAATCAACAGGTTAATCAGATTAATATACAACAGCCCTGTCGGATATATTGCATCGAACATGGCTGTCTGAGTAATCAACCAGGAGATAAAGATCAGCATCAGCAATGGTGCCAGAAGTACACTGAGGATCGTCCCCCCAATAAAGAACTGGAAGCCCCAAAAACCCACATGACCCAGTTTGCGATAGAAGTGCAATGGCCTGCGCATATGCACAAGATAGGTCTGCATATAACCCTTCAGCCAACGTGAGCGCTGCCTGATCCAGTTATGCACATCTTTATTGGCCTCTTCGTAAGTTGTCGAATTCACGACACCCACGCGATACCCTTTTTGAGTCAAGCGAACACCCAGATCCGCATCCTCAGTCACATTATATGGATCCCAACCCTGCATCTCTCTGAGCACACTCATTTTAAAGTGATTAGATGTTCCACCCAGAGGAATCGGGATTTTCAGTGCATCCAGTGCAGGCAGATAAAAGTCAAACCAGAGCGAATACTCCATCGTAAACATGCGCGTAAGCCAGTTTTCTGTCACATTAAAATAATTCAAACGGGCCTGAATCACCGCTGTATTCGATGGTGACTTATCAAAGGCAAGCACCACTTTCTTCAGCTGGTCCGCTTCAGGTGCATCTTCGCCATCATAGATAGTAACCAGCTCTCCTCTGGCAAAATTTAATGCATAATTACATGCCTTCGGCTTGGTTTTAGGCAGCGAATCAGGAACCCTTATGATTTCAAAGATACCCTCCAGGCCAAGGTCTTTTGCAGTCTGGATCGTTTCATCGTCATCTTCTTCAAGAATAATTTTGATATCCAGCTTGGATAAAGGATAATCCAGGTTTCTCAGTGCTTCAGCAAGATGAGGTAGCGACTCCGACTCTTTATACATCGGCACCAGTATCGTATAGGTCGGCAGATCAAGGTCATCGATTGATTCAACCTCTTTGCCCGATATGAAGTTATCAAAACGTTTATCTCCACCCACCCAGGTGAATAACAGACGCAGACCAAAATTAAAAAGTAGAAACACTGAAATGAATACATTAACAGCTATCAAGGTGCCAATCGGCCATATAGCCAGGGACAACATGGTCAGCGTCATCAGTATAAATACAAACGCCATCTGTCCAGTGGTCAGCACAGTGCTTGCAGAATACTCCGGCTGTTGATTCCTCAACTCATGCACCGACTTTTCACTGAAATATGCATCGCCATATGTCTGCAGCGTCCAGACGATATCAAACTTTGAGGTGACTACAAAATCAACGGGCCCATCTACCGCCTTCTCAATTTCCACCATCACGTTGGGATCCATATCTGCCACGGCAACCTTGGTCAGGCCGCCCTCTACTCTCCATGGCACAAACAAGTGTTCCAGATACAGGTGATAAGTGTCCGCCTTTAACAGACTCTCATCCAGCGTTTGTTCCAGCAGATTTACAAAGGGCTTATCAAAATGGTCGGCTAACACCTGATAAAATGCATAGGACTTTACCCAGCCTTTGGCCAGGATAATGTCCCCCATTCGGGTGCCCCAGCCCTTCTGGATCTCTATCGCCTCATCCAGCCGTTCCTGACTTAACAGACCTCTTTCAACCAGCAGGTCGCCAATATGCCCATGTCTGAAATGATCGGTTAACACAGAATAGAACTGAAAGGCTGTGATCCACCCTTTGGACAGAATCACCTCTCCGCACCTGAGGCCCAACCCATGTTGCAAGGCAAGGGCTTCGGCCAGCTGCTCTTCGGTAATCAGCTTCTTTTCTACTAAGCGCTCACCTATCCTGCAATGTTGAGTCGTCTCCATCTGATCCATAATGTCCTACCACGTCACTTCTTGGACTGCGGAATTTCATCATCCTCAACATTGATATTGGTGTGATGTACGCGCTGAGCATGGAGATCATCAGCCGTTGGCATCTCTACTTCATGGTCGTCCCCATCATGCCTGCCGCGAGCAACACGGAAGAGATATAGCAGGGCCAGACTCAACAGGAACCATAACAGCCCCAGCAGCCAGAACCTGTACTCGCCAAGTACTGCAAACCAGTCTTTTGTATCCGGGTAATAGACCTCTGCCAGAGTCGGTTGCTTGCTGTTAATATGCAACGTCACACCATGGGCATCAATAAATGCCACATCACCCTCGATCAGACGCAGCTTTTTATTGAAATCATGTCTGGTCTGTGTCGACGGAATAACCAGCAGACCGTGAGCCGAGGATGCATTGACGATCTCTGCAACAGTAACCTTAGGCAACACATTCACACTGAAAAACGATTGACCATCCTTATCCCGAATTTCAACCGGCCCCTGATCCATACGTACAGGAGCATCAACATGATCCAGATTGAAATTACCAAAAGCCACAAACGGGCCATCCGGATTCAAGGATTCACTCTCTTTTGCGAATTGAACCCTGGAATAGTCCATCAATATAGGCAGGTCTGTCACCATTCTGGAAATCAGATGCAGGGCATTTTCCGGGTCACTCAGATACTTATCAGCAATAATCGTGTCGAAACCGGAAGAAAAATACTGTGAAAGCTCTGCAAATTTCGTTGGCTCCACATCCGTCTTCTTCACAATGATTGATGTATCCGGGGTGATCTGCACAAAATCAGTAGGCAAAATACCGAAGCAGTCTCCCGAGACGATATCGTGCTGCACTACAAAACGCAGGTTGTTGTACTGCTGTTGATATTCAACAGGCAAAGGTATGGAGTAGTTATGTTTGGCTCCGTCATTCTCCAGCCGTTTTGAGAACACCAGTACGTTATTTAGGAAAGCATACAACTCATAGGTCGGGTCTGCTTCCCAACGAACAGGAGAAACAATATTCAGGCTCAACATGTCCAGTCGTGTGCCTGATGGCAGATCTGCAGGAGCTAGCGTTGTGCTCCACACAGTTTCACGTGCCACATAATGCGGCTCTGTATTCAGCTGATGCAGAGGCAGCGTAAAATACTCACTATCCGAGTCTTTCGGCAAGGACCTCATAGAGTAGAAATAATCAGGTTTGTTAATATCGTAATGCCTTCCTGCAGCAAGTGACTCCCAACGGCCATCAATCAGATACAGCGGCTGCACATCATAAGGCTCAGACACGGCAAGAGAAACTGACCGCCCTGACTTGATCAGGTTAAGATTATCTGTAGGCGTACGGAACACGTCACCACTGTTAAGTTCAACAAACCCCTTACTCAGTCGTTTACCCTGCTGATTCAACACCGCAAGAATCTCGGCCTTTGGTGCAATCACCACATCACCGACTTCAGGAAGGCGTTTTATCACCACTTCCCTGCCCGCCTTGGCCAGCAGCTCCATCACTGACATGGCTGCAGCAAACTGGGAAGCATCCAGCTTACCTGCCGGAATAGAGACTACGGTCTTATGCGGCATCATGCGCCATATATCCCGAATCGACCGATCAATTGAACTATAGGTGATATCCATTGCCGAGCTTGGCAGGATGTGAAGAAAGCCTCCGCCGGAACGCACATCCAGACAGCGGTTATCATGCACCAGTGTACCTGCTTCTATCGATACCTTTACCATGCCACCACGGAACATCGATGCAGGAAGAACAACCGCCTCTTCATGTGCAAGGTTATCCGCCTTGACCTGAATCTGGGTAAGGGGAATCTCATTTACATAAACCTTAATATTAGAGAGCGAATACAGCATCTTGGATGCCCGGTATGACAAACGGAACACACCACCGCGCACACTGGAATCCATCGGTGTTTTGAAAAAGAAATCCTGGATGTGTCCACTCTGGGAACCCTTGAACACGTGGCCCTTTTTAAAGCCCATATCCTGGAGTGTCACTGTTCGCACCGGCCCCAAAGCACTCAGCGCCTTTCTGGCCGACACAGGGTTCACTGCAGCACGGCGTGGAGATCGTTTCACTGCTGCGGCTTTGACTGCCTGATTCATCACCCAGCCCTGCACACCGGAAGGCCTCACCGTCACCAAAACCCAGCCAGCCTGGCGTTCCAACTCAACCATCTGCATCTTCGAGTTGACCTCGATCACCTTTGAGGATGACCTGCTTGGCTCGGCATAGACTACTGCCTGTTGCCCGGAAACCGTCAGATTATCTCCGATTTTGGCTTCCGCCTGAGTTCCGACGAATAAAACCGCCACTGCAATCAATACTGCTTTTTTTGTAAACATGATAAATTTTTTCAAACCCCTCACCCCCGTGAGTTACATTAAACCGATAATGAAACTGAATCCTTCCATTATTAATAGATCATTTTTTTTCAATGTGCAAGTTGATTGGGTATTATTTCCGACAGGATATCCGCACCAGCACCCATTATCCGGATGGATAATCACACTGAAGAGAGCACAAATATGTGCAACCGAAAGCACCCCCACCCCCGTGAGTCACATTAAGTCAAGATTAAAACTGTACATTACAGGCCGCTATAGATCAATTTTTTTCAATGCACCAGCCGATCACGCCCTCACAAGACCAGACTGAACAGAGTAAACGGCAACTGCACCCCTCGCTACTCCGGCACCCGCACCTCAATACGATCGAACTCCACCAAAGCATAGGGAAAATCTGAATTACCACTGGCAAACAGCGCAGGCTTCAGCTCCCGCCCATAAACAGGAACCTGACCCACCCTATACCACGTCTCTCCGTCAAGGGAGACGAAAGCACTATACTTGTAACCTTGCTTATCAATCTTTAGATGCACAGTGAAGCGGGTTGCCGTCGTTTTAGATCCCGGTGGCTGCCATGCAACCCTGAAAGGCTTGCCTATACGCGAACTTGAATCCCCGATAGCCCTGAACAAATCGACCCTTACGACCTGTTTACAAACCCTTCCCCTACGACACTTGGGAAAACGTTCCTCATATGCATTACTGACAACGAGACCAAAGAGATCCTTGTGACTCCTATAGAAAAGCAAGCCAGCTTCCTGTTTTGCTTCGCCCTTGCTACCGGCACTGAATTCAGAGTTCACCTTGATTGATACCGAATAATCACCGTCAATAGCTTCATGATTTAAAACAAGAATATTAGGGGCCGTACCCGAAATCAGGGATGACTTCTTGGTCATTAAAATCAAATTTTCATCATCAGCATGCAGAAATTCAGGAGCGGGGTTCAATACCTGCCAATGGTCTGATAAATAACCGGAATTAAATTCATCGCGGTAAATGATTCCGGGCTCATTCTGGATCACCCCTTGAGCCCATAGACCCTCATCATCAAATGATGCAATCCTGTCAGCTTCGGCTTTCTCAGCTTTCGCTTTCTCAGCTTTCGCCTTCTCAGCTTTCGCCTTCTCAGCTGCCGCTTTCTCAGCTTTCGCTTTCTCGGCTTTCGCTTTCTCAGCTTTCGCTTTCTCAGCTTTCGCTTTCTCAGCTTTCGCTTTCTCAGCTTTCGCTTTCTCGGCTTTCGCTTTCTCAGCTTTCGCTTTCTCAGCTTTCGCTTTCTCAGCTTTCGCTTTCTCAGCTTTCGCCTTCTCAGCTTTCGCCTTCTCAGCTTTCGCCTTCTCAGCTTTCGCTTTCTCGGCTGCCGCCTTCTCGGCTGCCGCCTTCTCAGCTGCCGCTTTCTCGGCTGCCGCTTTCTCAGCTGCTGCTTTCTCGGCTTTCGCTTTCTCAGCTTTCGCTTTCTCAGCTTTCGCTTTCTCAGCTTTCGCCCTCTCGGCTTTCGCTTTCTCGGCTTTCGCTTTCTCGGCTTTCGCTTTCTCGGCTTTCGCTTTCTCGGCTTTCGCCTTCTCAGCTTTCGCCTTCTCGGCTTTCGCTTTCTCAGCTTTCGCTTTCTCAGCTGCCGCCCTCTCGGCTTTCGCTTTCTCGGCTTTCGCTTTCTCAGCTTTCGCTTTCTCAGCTTTCGCTTTCTCAGCTTTCGCTTTCTCGGCTGCTACTTTCTCGGCTGCTACTTTCTCGGCTGCTACTTTCTCGGCTGCTACTTTCTCGGCTGCTACTTTCTCGGCTGCTACTTTCTC
>Ga0316202_10000178_pt1 | contig 95277 bp, 82 predicted proteins | sample 3monrhotite_MG_FD_204934 | JGI IMG/M metagenome (GOLD analysis project Ga0316202, IMG submission 204934) | Microbial mat bacterial communities from mineral coupon in-situ incubated in ocean water Damariscotta River, Maine, United States -... | ecosystem: Environmental > Aquatic > Marine >... | reverse complement strand
GTAGATGTTTTTGATTATCTCGAGAGGTTCCATAATCCCAGAATGCGGCGCAGACTCGCCGCTCAGGATATAAAGTTTACATCGTTTCTAAACCGTCCGTAGAAATGGGGTAGAACCCGTCTAAGGGTTATTATGAAAGGACTTTTGCTAAGTCTTTTCCGCGAGGATGGTAGTATCTCAGAATCATTTTCAGATCTTTCTGACCAGTTACCTTCGCAAGATCCTGCGCTGGATAGAGTTCAGCTAGTCGACTGGTTGCCTCATGCCTGAGGTCATGGAAGGTAAGTCCTTTGATAGGGGATGAAGTAGATGGTACCAGGTCTTGCAATGCCACATTTTTTTGAAAATTATCTGACCCCGACTTCACAAGCCAATCGCCATTTGAGTGGTAAGACTTCTCTACGCCTGCAGACCTGAAACAGAGTTGTGACTTTGATCCTGATATAATGATTCATTGAGGGAGATAAAGGGAGACTGGGTTAGGTCTTGAATCTTGAATGAAATGAGCAGTGGCTTATAATCGATTAGTCTTCTATGGGGTTGATCGGGATAAAGAAAAAAGCCCCGACTGAATCGGGACTTTTTTCTTTATCCTGCAATCAGTTCATGCGTGAGACTTTCCAGCTGCCGTTGGCTTTCAGGTAGGCACTGCCGTAGCTGGTTTCCGTTCTGCCACGGGCAGTGACAGTCTGGCGGAATTCACGATATTCGCGTCCACGGTGATCTGTGCCGATATAGAGTATGGTTACTGAACCGGAGGCATGTCTGTCATCCCAGTAGAGTGTGTCACCGACTTGGGCAGTTGTAGCCCTGATCAGTGCCTGTTCATGCATACGCTGCTGATGTTCATCCAGATGATCGATGATGCTCAGTGTGAGGGCAGTGAAGGCCAACCAGCGAAATGCATCATGGTCACTATAGTAATGTCCGAATCCGGGATATAGATAGCCGTAAGGGCGATAGATACGCATGCCCATGTAGTAGCGGCTGCGGGGTACGTGCCTGTAATAGCGAGGTTTGACGATGCGGGCGGGCCGTTTGATATGTAGTGAGCGGCGGGTTTCGATATGGCGGCGTGCTGCCGGTGTTAAAGCCCTGCGTTGCTCGTAGGAACGGGGTTGCACAACAGCAGGCCTGTGCTCCCGTCTCTCCTGCCTTTCGAGACGCTGCGGGGTACTCTGGTGAGTGTTACGTTCGACGCGTTGTGGAGTTCTGCGTTCCATACGCTGCTGAGTGTTGCGCTCGATATGTTGCGGGGTTCTGCGTTCTATACGTTGTTGCGCGTTACGTTCGACACGTTGTGCTTTGTTGATTTGACGGGTTTCGCGATGTTCACTGCGCGACTCCTGTTTCTGTCGATCCCGAGAGCGGTTATCACCGGGTTCGGAAAGGGCCAGAGCGGGGGTGAAGGCTAATGTGGCCGCAAGTAGTGAAAACAGGGTAAGCAATAGCGTTTTATTTTTCATCATTCACCTCCATAAACGGGATGGCTATTGAACCAGACCCTACTATGGGCTGTGTAAGTGTGGGTATCGAGTATGTAAAATAAGTGTAAAAGTTGTTTGCTTGAAAGCCGGGTGGCGGCATGCCCGGTTGCCTGATCTCAGATGCCTGCAACAGCAGAGGGCGCTTTCTTTTTCGGCAAAGCAGCGATTTGTCGTCTATAGTAAAAAAATATAGTTGCGGGGGGTATCCGTAAACTTGGGCCTTATAGGATTGTAGTGAGAACAGCAGAGAGTGGGTAGCGATGGTTAAGCATATGTCCAGTGCGCGGGATTCTGAACCGGATGATGAGTCCAGGGGTGAGGAGCGCACAGGCGACTATATGATGATAGGGCTTGTCATGGTGCTATTGGTTGGCGTGTTAATCGGCCTTGCCTTGAACCCTGATGAATCCAAGTTGAAGGACCGGATAGCATTCGAGGAGCCTGAGCCTCAGCTTCCCCCTGCCTCGGCTATTCCAAGGCTTACTGTTCCAGTGAGTACGCCCTTTAAGGTGGCGGAGATGCAACTCACAGGTGCTGAAGTAGCTGAAACGGCTGAAACGATAATAGCCGCGCTTGAGCCAACAGCATCCGGGCCTGCTCTACCTGAATCAGTCGTGGTTGAGCAGGCGATTCGTGTTTCAATTAATCGTGAGATGGCATCACCAGAAGGCAATCACGCGGTTTATGCATGGGCGGTAAATCTGGCCTCGTTTACGACACAATCTTCTGCCCGGAGAGCGATTGATAAGCTGAAATCCGAAGGGGTGGTGAGTGAATTTATTCCGGTCAATAGCAATGGCCGGACGTACTATCGTATTCGAATCCCAAACTTGAGCAGTAAACAACAAGCGGAAGAGGCACATGCTCTGTTTATGGATCAGCCTGCATATAAAGGGGCCTGGATTAATCGCTACAGAAGAATTCAACCATGATTGAAAGGGCTTAGCCTCTATGGGTGGGTAGTCCGGTATATTTGAGGCGGCTCTCTTGACATTCCCTGTATGGCTATCTATAAATCAATAGATAAAATATGGTTATTCTCGGGGGAGGATATGCAGAGTGTAGCACATGGCCTTATCCATGTAGTTGATGATAATGCGTTCATTCAAGATTTCCTGTGTGAACTGATAGAAGGCGTGGGCTATGAGGTGCAGGCCTTTGCTGACCCGAAAACATATATCGCCTATGTTTATTCAGGAGAATTCATCAAGCCTCAAGTCACATTTGTGGATGTGATTATGCCATATATGAGTGGTTATGAGATGATCTCTTCCATCCTGCCTGATAAGCCTGATATGCGCTTTGTGGTCATGAGTGGTGAGCTTGATATCAGGGCTGAACACAAGAATATGGCTTGTATGTATTTAAGAAAGCCCTTCTATCCCATCTGTATTGAAGAGGTGCTCAATAAACTCTCCAAGTGCGATATGTGTGGTGCTTCAGAGGATATTGACTGTTCATCGATTGATCACAGGGGATTTTATGAGCTTAAAGATTGGACTTGTCCGGGGACGATAGAGATTAAACCGGCACCATCCGATTGATTCATGCTTTGAAGCCCATGGATGGGGTGAATCCTGCCCTTTAGTCCTGTTTCAATTTATCCGCGAGCTTTCCCGGCGAGTGTGCAATTCCAGTTATGTTAGCCAAAGCGCGTTCCAGTTCTGCCGCGCTAAGAGTCTGACGAATTCACGGTCATGGTAGTCGGGCCAATATCAAAACATGGTTTAACAATATGATCAGGTCGTTTGATCATGGTTAACGGGATCTATATGACGGATCGGCTTGGGCTCTGCGCTGCCTATAGCTGCGTGATGGTTGATGTCGATCCGAAAGCCCCCGTGCCACATTCAGTATGGGTAGAAGGCCAGTATTGCAAGCAGTAGGAATGAGGGTGAGGGAGTACCATGCTGCAGTTTGTCATCTGGCTCCGTGTTTCAAAGCCATGCACGTACTTTGCTGTAGATGTGATGGAGTCTGAGAAAACAGAGAAATGCTGCTTTCGTGCCAATATCACGGCATTGTTTGCTGGCTTCTATCGCCTGACCTGATTTCATAGCAATACCGTGTTTTTATCATGGCTTTTATGTTTCATTGGGCAGAAAAGGTGAACTTTACAGGGCTGATGTACTTTGCCTGGAGCGGGCTTGACTGAGGCTGAGATTTGATTGTTCATAGTGGCATACGTTTTGCTCTCAGTATATGCAACTACCACTGATATTCGAGCTGATTGCCAGTCTGACTGGTAATTAAAAGGAGGAGCCTGTGCGAATTAACGAGCCGGTCACTAATAATGAAGTGACTTATGACGATGAAGACTTGTTGATATCCAAGACTGATACCAAGGGAAAGATCACCTACTGCAATGAAGTGTTTATGCGTGTAGCAGGTTATTCCGAACACGAAATGCTGGGCCAGCCTCACAATATGGTAAGGCATCCTGACATGCCAGCAGAGGCATTTCAGGATTTGTGGAATACCGTACGAGAGGGGCGTGAATGGCATGGGGTTGTGAAAAACCGATGTCAAAATGGCGATTTCTATTGGGTGGATGCCACAGTAACCCCGGATTTAGATCCGAATACAGGGCGAATCATTGGATATATGTCAGCCAGGAGAAAAGCATCACACCAGCAGATTACAGAAGCTGAAGAAATGTATAAAGAATTGAACTCCAAACGCGGTAGTCAGGGGCGATAAAATGGCAAAAACAAAAAAAAAGAAAGAAGACTTCCTTCAAAACACTTCAACTGAACGCGTTATTGGTCTTGGATATGGGGTGGGAGCTCTGATGGCCATGATTATGGCCGCCAGCAGTTATTTTATTCAACAGCAGTGGCTCTTCTGGCTATTGGCTGTGGTGATGCTGGTTGTTGTGTTCGGTTTGTACCGCCTGACTGTTACAACATTTCGTGCGAGACTGAGTAAGATACTTGAGGCATTAGAGGACTGGTCGCATGGAAGTTTACAGTCCCGGGTTACCTATATTGGTGGAAAGGGGCAGATTGCTGATATCGGTTGGGCAGTGAACAATGTAGGTGATCGGGTTGAGACATTCTTGCGCGAAGCCCAATCCTCCATGGGAGGGATGGCAAAAGGCGACCTGGATCGCCGTATCGATCCACGAGGTCTTTACGATGATATGAAACAGGTTGGAAGTATCATGAATGAAAGCCTTGATGATATGGCTGCATTCAAACGCAAGGCTATGCGTGATCAGCAGCGCACAGAACAGTTTGAGGGTGTGATTGGGCATGTGTCAGAAAACCTGAAAACAGTGTCAATGAAGACAGATGACACTGCAGATTCACTGGCTGAGATGGCAGGGCAATCTGCAACGCAGGCAAATAATGTAGTGCAGGGCGCGCAGCAGGCTTCCGATAACGTTAGCACAGTTGCAGCAGCAACCGAGGAGCTGACTGCAACCATTTCAGAAGTGAGTCGTCAGGTAGAAGAGGCAGCCAAGGTTACTGAAGAAGCAGTAACTCAGGCTGATGAGACGACTGCCATCGTGGTCAGACTCGGTCAGGAATCACAGGAAATCGGTTCGGTAATCAAGGTGATCAGTGATATTGCCGAGCAGACTAATTTGCTGGCACTGAATGCCAGTATTGAAGCTGCACGTGCAGGGGAAGCTGGGCGTGGTTTTGCAGTTGTGGCCGATGAGGTGAAGGAACTGGCATCAGAAACTGCGCGAGCAACAGACCGAATTGCCAAACAAGTGAAGGAGATTCAGGCTGAGAGTGCAGAAGCAACCCGAACCATTGAGGCTATCAGTACAATAATTCGTCAAATCAATGAGATTAACATTAATATCAATGTTTCAACAGATCAGCAGTCACTGGCTGCACAGGAGATCTCTTCAAGTATTCAGCATGCGAATTCGAGCGTGGCTGATGTTAACGCTAATATTATTGAAGTGGCCGCAGGCGTAGAGCAGACCGGTACATCTGCAACTGAGTTGAGCACGTTTTCTGAAGACCTGAAACAATTAACTGTGGAGCTGAGCCGGGAAGTGGACTCTTTCCTTGATGACCTGAAAAGTGAAGAAAAATCAACTGTATGAAAGAACCCGTTGGCCTGCCGAATAGAGAGGCAGGCTGAGTATACTATGAGTGAACAGAAAGCACCGCCGCAGGAAGTGGTGGAAGCTGAGGCGCCAGCTATTGATCACAAAGGCAGCACAGTAGTGCAGGATGGTTCTGCGCATAACAAGGTAAAGCACTCTAGCCGGGAATGGATATTTCTGGCTGAAAGGGTTTTTTCTCATCCTCGTTATGCCTTTATTATCGTCATTGCTCTGGTGTTATGTGCATTTGATCGCTACTGGTTTGTGGTTGTACCGTTAGCACTTTTCTTCACAGTCGAATTGGTATTGCGCATTAGCTTGCTCAAAGAGCAGGGCTGGCGGGATCGTAGTGAGATGATATTTCTGTGCCTGGATACACTGGCAACGGCTGCACTTTATCTGACTCTGTTTATTCCTGCAGGAGTATTGGCAAGCACCATTTATCTGCGTCTGGCGCGGTTGATGCGCGGGATGTATATGCTCAGATTATTGCGAGTATTTCGTTTTATTACTTATGAAAGCTTTGTCTATTCACTGCCACTGGCGGTCGCAGTTATCGCTTTGGGTATTGCCGCATTGGGCATGCCTGAAGTATCATGGTATATTGCGATTCTCTTGATGATTGAAACAGGATCAAGGGTATTTGCAATTACACAGGTGCTGCCGGACGGCAGGCGTAAAACTGCAGAGTTGATGTTTTCAGCATTTGATCTGTTGGTGACTATACCTCTATTGGTTTTTGTCGAGCTGTTACCGCAATGGCTGGTCGCACTCAGGTCAATCCGCCTGTTGGTTATGCTTAATCCACTGGGTAGCCTGATACTGGCCGTACGGCAGGTGATAAAAATGCCGGAGGTACGTAAGGAATCTGGCATGTTGTTATCTATGCTGCCTATTCTCTTGCTATTTTCGGGTGTCGTGATCTATTTTGTGTACCCACAGATGGATCTAACAAGAGATGGTGTGATAAACGATAGTGACTATACGTTACTTCAGGTTGCACAGTTTGCCTTTATCTGGTTGATAGATCCGGGCACTACACCGACTGAGGCTTACTCACCTGTGCTTTCACTGTTGACCGGTATTGTTGCTATGACCGGTGTTTTCTTTTTTGCCTTGCTGGTTGGTTTGGGTGCAAATGTGATGGGAGCACTACTTCGGGAGCTGACTAACAGTCCATTGTCGCCGCGTGTGCAGCTTCTGTTTTCCGGCGAAAATGAAAGAGCTGAAGGCATACTTAAGATGTTTGGTGAAATGTGTGGTCGCATGCGCAGATCTTATTTCTCCGCTTGGGTACTGTTTGATGAGCGTAATCGTATTATTTCCGGTTTTGGAAGTTGGCTGAATATACGCTGGGTCGAATCAGGGCGACGTAGCGTTCTTTCTCACTTTAAGCTTGGTGGAATCAGAGAGGTCATTTTCTTTCATCGGGAATACGATAAGCCGGAATCGATTGTGGACCATCATGCGCTTATTCAGGAAGCCAACAAGAAAGAGATGAACATTGGCCTGACTCTGCTGACTGAAACAGGCTTGAATGGTAAACTTGAACATATTTATAAGCATACGATGGGTGCAGAGATTCTGAATTCATCATCGGTAGCTGCACGTATGCTTTACCAGATGCACCACTGCTCTTATATGCCCGAACTCGGCATTGAAATGCTGGATGCTGTTGGTGGTGAAACAGGGCTGTTCACTGTTTTATGGCAGGCAACCATTACGCCTGCAGCCAATGGCGCCCGGATAGATTCAGATGGCAGTGAGGCTAAACTGGAGTCGTGGGCTACGGATATGTTTGCTGAAGGTATTAATATACTTGCCTTCAGGAATGAAGCTGGCGAATTCAGGTTGGTCAGTGATATGTTAAACAGCTCGGACACCTTCATTATTGAAGATGTGGTTGCTCTGGGGCGTGAGCCTAGCTTGTGGCCGGGAATGATGGATAAACAGCTGAACAAACCAGTGGCTACGATGCGGGAAAGTGTACTGAAAACATTTCAGTGGCCAGAAGCATGGGACCTGAATCTTCTGTTTATGGGTTGGCATGAAGGACTGCCGGCGATGATTGAGGAGATGGCCGAAAAGCATCATAAATTAACCCTGAATGTGCTGAACCCATCAGGGCAGCAGCAGCGCGAAGTGCAACAGCACAGGCTGGATCACGTATGTGAGGTAGTGAAATCAAAAACATCATGTCAGCTAAAGGTAGAGGTACATGATTGGGATGGGTTGAACCTGGCTGAAGTAATGCCTTTGTTGCGTGGTTGTAAGGTGATTATGTTATATCCGGCGGAGTGTGGGGACCACAGTGAAGATTCACTGCTGGAGATGTGGTATCACGGTCTTGCAGGCCTGCTTACAAAGCGTAAGGAGGAAGTGAAATGGTGGACCCCACCCAAAATCATGATTCTTCCGCGAAACAGAGAAAATAGTGAAACCTTTATCAAGTCAATGGAGTCATATCCATTACTGAATATAGATGTTGGATCGCCCGATACTTTTCATGATGTTTATATGGCTCGTCATCTGCTGGCCTTTGCCAAGCGTAATATCGACCCTAAAACCTATGATCAGGAGCGTAAAACCTTCGACTTCATGAATCTTTTGCTAGGTGATGTAATTCTGGTTGAAGGTGTAGTTACTGAACGCTTGCTTGATCAAAAAAATGCTACGTGGGAAGAGGTTTATCAGGAGGGTTTGCGTAGAGGTTGGGTGCCGCTTGCATATGGACTTGATGTGGCTCATTCAGCACAGAAAGATCTTTATCGCCTGATTGATCGCGCCTTTCCTATTGAGGATAAATCATCTGCGCAATTACATCTTCTGGCAGGTACACTTATTGATGAGTTTGAAATGCCTGAATCCTCATCAATGACTCTATTTTGTCGCAGAGGGGTGTTGTTGAAAGATGATGCAGAACAGGCTGCGAAAGAGGAAAAAGAAGTAAGAACAACCGTTGAACCAGCGGTTGAAACAGAAGTTGAAACAGAAGTTGAAACAGAAACAGTGCCCGAAACTGAGCCGGAGAATAGCGGGGTGGCAATAACAGCCCTGGAAGGAGAAGTCATGCAAGAGATATGGCCGAAGGTTGCTGATCCACGTTTGTTACGCGTACTAACGCGTCAGATAGAAGGATCACTACAGTTGTTAAATGAATCAACTGAAAATGGACTAATCAAGATATCCGAGGTGCTGGAAAAAGAAGCTGGCACGGAAGTTGAAGGGGATATCATGGAAGCATTGACTGCATTACAAAATATCGACCGGGTTATGCAACGGCTGAATAATGTGAAGTCGTGTCTGGATGAGTGGTCGCAGGCTAGCAGAGACCAGGATGCAGGTGATGCAAAATGGCAGGAAACTGTTGCGAATCGTTATGTGATGGAAGAAGAGAGACTGATATTAAGGGATGAATTATGAGTGGAGCACCAAAAATTCTGATTGTTGATGATTCGATGATGATACGAATGACAGTGAAGCGAACGCTGTTAAGTGTCGATTTTGGCGTTGTTGAGGCTAAAGATGGAGCTGAAGGATTGGCAAAAGCAGAGGCCGACTCTTTTGACCTTATTTTGACGGATCTGAATATGCCGAATATGGATGGTTTGACGATGATCCAGAATATCAGGCAACTACCGGCATATGCAGAAACGCCGATTGTGATGCTGACTACAGAGTCTGGTGAAGATAAAAAATCGATAGGCCATGAATCGGGTGTTTCAGCCTGGCTGGTAAAGCCGTTTGAACCGGATCATCTGATTGAAGTTGTCGGAAGTATGTTGTTTTAATGTTGAACCCAATAGAGGAGAGTCGATATGGATGAAGAGCTGCTTGCTGAGTTTTTGACGGAAAGCAATGAGAACCTCGCCTCTATTGAGGAACAGTTGCTAGAGCTGGAGTCAGACCCGGCGAATACTGAAATTTTGGATAGTATCTTCAGGGTGATTCATACGGTTAAGGGTAGTTGTGGTTTTCTCGGTTTGAGCGGGTTGGAAAAAGTCGCACATGCCGGTGAAAACCTGCTTGGTAAGATACGTTCTAATAAATTCATGACTGATAGTGACATTGTTTCTCTGTTGCTTGAGAGCACTGATGCTATCAAGGAGTTGATTGCAGGCCTGGAAGAGCAAGGTGTGGAACCGGTTCTTGATCATTCATCTATTTGTATGCGACTTGCGGCAGCGGAACGTTTAATTGACGGGGAAGCTGATGCGAAAGCGACTGTTGATGATTCAAGAGAGAAGGTGACGGTTACAGAAAATGACGTTGATTGGTTAGCGGGAATTAATGAAACGGAAATAGCAGCACTTCGAGATGCGGGTTTGTTAACACCCAAAGCAGTATTGGATGCCGGTTTTGAAGAATTACGTGCGTTGGATGGCATGCAACCCGCGCATGCATTGAAAATACTGGGCTTGGCAAAATCTGTAAAGCTTGCTGAAGCAAAGGTTGCGGTTGCATCAGAAGCGGCTCCTGAACGCAAAGATGAAGAAAAAAATGAGCCTGAAGCAGTCGTGGCAGTGGTCGAGACAAAGCCTGAAGAGCAGCAAGCCCGGGTCGTAGATAAAAAAACACAGGCGCAGCCAGTTCGTAAGGTGAAGACTGAAGGTAGCGTTCGTGTTGATGTAAGCCTGTTGGATGAATTGATGAATCAGGTCGGGGAACTTGTACTTTCGCGTAATCGTCTGCTACGTTTGGTTGAACAGGATGGCAAAGCGGATCTTGTACGAACCAGTCGTAGTATCAGTCAAATCACTAGTCGTTTGCAGGAAAAGCTATTGCATACGCGTATGCAGCCGATTTCAACCCTTTGGGGGGCGGCTCCTCGTTTGTTGCGTGATATTACCAAGAGTTTGGGTAAGAAAATCAGAGTGGAGATGGAAGGCCAGGAAACAGAGTTGGATCGGACTATTCTCGCTGCTCTGAAAGATCCGATGACGCATATCATCCGAAACTCCTGTGATCATGGAATAGAATCACCGGAATCCCGCCAGAAAAGTGGCAAGGCCGAAGAGGGTTGTATTGACCTAAAGGCCAGACAGGAAAGTGGTTTTATCGTCATTGATATATGTGATGATGGTGGTGGCATTGATGCGGATAAAATCCGTAATAAAGCTGTCAGCATGAATGTGATCAGTTCAGATATGGCAGCCACTATGAGTGACAAGGCTGCGTTACAGTTAATTTTTCATGCCGGCCTATCCACTGCTGAAAAGGTTAGTAATTTATCAGGTCGGGGTGTGGGCATGGATGTGGTGCGCTCAGCTATTGAAAGCGTGGGTGGCGCGGTAGAGATTGATAGTGTGATAGGTAAAGGTACTACGCTGAATATCCGAATTCCACTGACGCTGGCCATCATTCCGGCTCTGATTGTGAACAGTGAGCAGCAGCATTTTGCTATTCCACAGATGATGGTACAGGAATTGATTACGGTAGGGCGTAATAGTGATGATTGGGAAGAGATCGGTGGCAAGCCGTTTTATATGCTTAGAGGGCGATTGTTACCAATAATTGCATTGAGCCAGGTACTGAATCAGCAGGTTGACGATATCGAATCCAGATCTGTTGTCGTGGTTAATATTGGTGAACGGCAATTTGGTATTAGTGTGGATGAGATTCTCGGAGCTGAAGAGATTGTTGTGAAGCCGTTAGGCCGTCATTTTAATGATCTCGATGTTTATGGTGGTTGTAGTATTCTGGGAGATGGCAGAGTTGTTCCTATTCTTGACTGTATTGGTATTACCAAGGAGTTGAGACAGGAACAGGATGTTGAGTCGGTGGTAGCTGAGCGTGAATCAAAATTAAGAGGTACTGCGGAAGAGGGTCAGTATATTCTGGTTTTTGCAATCGCTGAGCAGTGGTATGCGATTCCCATGGCTCTGGTTGAGCGTATTGAAGAGGTGAAAAGCAAAGATATTGAATGTTCTGGTCGCCGTGAGGTTTTACAATACCGTGGTGATGTGGTTCAGGTTATTCGGTTGGCTTCGGTGCTGGAGGTCGAATCAAAACCTGATAGTGAACTGGTGCCTTGTCTGATTGTTGCCAATCAGGGGAGAAGGTTATGTATTCAGGTTGATCAGATTGTTGATATTGTGAAGCAGGAACTTGAAATTCACCTTGAAAGCTCCGAACCCTATTTTGTCGGCACCGCTGTAGTGGAAGGACGCTCCACTGAAGTGCTCGATATTTTTGAGGTGATCAAAAAAATGGCACCGAACTGGTTCGATGGTAGTGGAGACCGTCGCAAACGTGCGCAGAAAATCCTTTATGTTGAAGATGCAGTGTTTTTCCGAAACCTTGTCATTCCACTGCTGGATGGCCTTGGTTGTGAAATTATCACCACGCGTAATGGTGAAGAGGCAATGCATATTCTTGAGCACGAAAGGCCTGATATGGTGCTGACCGACCTCGAAATGCCGATCATGGATGGTTTTGAACTGGCGAAATGGATTAAGAAGCAGCCGCGCCTTGAAACTGTTCCGATCATTGCACTCTCTTCACTGGATGAGAGTGAATATGGAGATGATGCCGATCTGTTTCAGGCCATAGTGAAAAAACTCGATCGTGAAGTGCTCATCCATAGTGTGACCTCAGCACTTGGTCGTAAGCGAGGCAACCGTACTCCTGCATTAACAGCAGATGGTGGAAGGCCTACTGAAGCTGGAGGTAGGTCATGAATAAGAAGAAAGCAGATGCTCGCTTACTCACTTGCTGTGTGGCTGGACAATGGCTGGCTTTAAGTGTGGAGGAGTTGTCCGAAGTAGTGACACCTCAAATAAGAACTGTGATTCCACTTGCACCGCCATCAGTGAATGGTTTGATCAATTTGCGTGGTAAAATTCTTACTGAACTGGATATGCGTAAAATTCTGGCTTTGCCACCTCGTGAGGATGAATCGGTCTATCGAACCGTGATTCTTGAAGGTGAGGATAGTGAGGGTTTTGGACTGACTGTCGATTTGGTCGGTGAAGTGATTAATATGAAAGCAGATGCATTTGAACGCACGCCCGAATCACTGGATATACGCTGGAGAAGTGTTTGCCACGGAGTACTTAAACAGGAAAAGGGTATTCTGGTGATGTTGGATGTGGAAAAGTTGATTGCAAAAAGTGTGCCCGGTACAGCTAGTTGATGATATGCGCTAAAGCTTTGGAGGATACATGCTTGGAAAAGTTCTGATTGTTGATGATGCCAGGGTTGTTCGCACTTCTCTGGGGAGAATTATGAAGAAGTGTGGGTATCAGCCTCTGGAAGCGGAAAATGGCCAGCTTGCATTACAGGTGTTTGCCGAAAATTTTGATATTCGGGCAGTTTTTCTTGATATCAATATGCCGGTCATGAATGGTATGACGTTTTTGGAGCAGTTTAAAATTCAGTTTGCCGATATGGATCGTCCTCCGGTTATTGTCGTTTCAACAGAAACAGAAATGAGTTCAATTCTTAAGGCACTTTCTCTTGGCGCAAGTGAATATGTCATGAAACCTTTTGATGAAGATATTATCAAAGGTAAGCTTGATATTGTAGGCATAGGATACCAATCGTGATTCGAGTGATGGTCATTGATGATTCGGGCATCTACCGGCGCCTGCTGGTAAAGGTGTTACAGGACTTTTCCGATATCGAAGTGGTCGGGGCCGCGTCCGATGGTCAGGACGCTATTGAGAAAATAGCTGAGTTGAAACCCGATGTTGTAACGTTGGATATGAATATGCCACGTATGAACGGGATGGAAACACTGGCTGTACTTGCAGTTAAATACCCAAAGATACAGACCATTGTTGTTGCTTCAGCAACACGAGATGATGCTGAACGTGTTGTGAGTGTACTTGAGGCTGGTGCCTTTGAGATGATTCTCAAGCCGGCAGCAAGTGATAGTATGCCGTTGGAATCCCTGAGAAATGAGTTATACCCTAAAATAAAAGCAGCTTCTGTACGAAAGAAGCAGGTTGGCAGGGCACTTCTCAAGCCGTTAGCTACAGATAAACCGGAGCGGAAACTTAATCGAGATGCACGCAGCTTTTCCCCGGAGCTTGCTGTAATTGGTTCCAGCACCGGTGGTCCTGCCGCATTACTTGCAGTATTGAGTCATCTTGGTCGCGACTTTCCAGTACCCATCCTTGTGATTCAGCATATGCCTAAGTTGTTCATTGAAACCATGGCTATACGTCTAGACAGAGATATCAGTTTAACATGTCAGGTTGCTCAGGATCAAATGTCACTGGAAGCGGGTAACGTCTATCTCGCGCCGGGTGATATTCATACCGATATTATTCAGGTCACGGCCGGAAAATTTATGACAAAATTCAATGACGGGCCTGCTGAACACCACTGTAGACCAGCTGTAGATGTGACGTTGCGTTCACTTCATCGTCTGAGGCCTGTGGTGAAAGCTCTGGTTATTATCTTAACAGGTATGGGCCGTGATGGTGCATTAGAAGCCAAATATTTATCTGATCTGGGTGCAAAAGTTATTGCTCAGGATGAGCAGAGCAGTGTGGTGTGGGGGATGCCGGGGGCAACCGTTGAACTGGGCGCTGCTGATGAGGTTCTTCCGTTGGAGAGGATTGCCGATGCTATGGTGCAATACTGCGGCTCAGGAAAAGGCTTATGAGTATCTCTGCCGCTCGTCTTACGTATCTGACAGGTTTTTTACGCAAGGAGACCGGACTTTCCATTAATGAGAGTAAATTATATCTGATTCGTACCCGCTTATTGCCTCTGGCAAGGGTGCATAAGATGGACTCATTGGATCAGCTTGTTGATGCGGTTCGCATTAATGAACGCGGAAAAATCGCCATGGAAGTGCTGGACTGTATGACAACCAATGAAACTCTGTTTTTCCGGGATGCCTATCCATTTGAAATATTGAAAAAGCATCTCTTTCCAGAAATCATGGAAAAGAAGGGTGCTTTAGGGCGTATGAAGATTTGGTCGGCAGCAGCATCAACAGGCCAAGAGGCACTATCAATTGCCATGACTGCAATACAAGCGATGCCTCATGCTGCAACACATGTTAAAATTGTCGGTACAGACGTTTCAGAAAAAGCCATCTCTTACGCAAAAGAGGCCACTTACAAACAGATGGAAGTACAGCGGGGCTTGCCGATTCAGGAGTTGACGAAACATTTTAAGCAAGCAGGAGAACACAGCTGGCAGGTTAATGATCAGTTGAAATCGATGACACATTTTCAGGAAGCAAACCTGGTGTCGCCAACGCTGGTCGCCTCCCTGCGTCATTATTCACCATTTGATGTTGTCTTTTGCCGAAACGTGCTGATCTATTTCGATGTGGAACAGCGTAAATCAGCCATTGATGACATAGCACGTTTAACAGCTCCGGGTGGTTATCTGTTTACCGGTACAGGTGAGATGGTAGAGGGAAAAGTATCAAAGTGGGAAATGGTACGTTTTGAAAACAGACCTGTCTGGCGACTGGTCTCAAGGAATTGAAGGATAGGAGCCGTTTATGAGCAACCAAGATAAGGTCAGGCACACACTGGAGCAACTTACTGCTGGTAATTTTACGGCCAGAGTGAATGATCAGGATGCTGTAGGCATAGCAGTTGATGGTCTTGCTGAGATGCTGGAACATATGGCTGAGCAGATGATGGATAGTCAGGCTACGAACTGTATGAGTGTTTTTGATGTTGTGTCAGGAATAGCGGAAATGTCGAATGACATGAAAAATATGGATGATCGAGCACTCTCTATGGCTGCTGCAACCGAAGAGTTGGCGACCACCAATGGGCAGATTGCAGATGGCGCTGATGATGCGGTGAATATGGCTTCCCAGGCTATGGAAACGGCGAATCAGGGGGCTACTTCAGTTGAGAGTGCTCTGGGTGTGGTAGGTGAAATGGCAGAGCGTGCCCGTTCAGCAATGCAGGATGTTGAAAACCTGGTTCAATTTTCCGGTGATATCGGTGCTATTGTTGAATCTATTCAACGAATTGCAGGGCAAACCAATATGCTGGCACTAAATGCTACGATTGAGGCAGCCAGAGCGGGTGATGCAGGTAAGGGGTTTGCTGTTGTAGCAGGGGAGGTCAAAGACCTTTCACAACAGACAGCAAAGGCCGCCAGTGAGATCAGCGAAAAAATTAATCAGTTACAGGGTGAAATTGATAATGTGGTTTCACTATTTAGTGAAAATGTAGAACGCGCCGAACGTGGTGGATCTGCTGCTGAAGATGCAGGCAAAAGCATGATGGATGTGATTGCTGCATTCAGTACAGTTTCTGATCAAATTTACCAAATTAAAGGGGTAGCATCTGATCAGGGTGAAGCTTCACGTGAGATAGCTGAGCGCACGCAAGAAGTGTCTGAACTGGTAAGCCATGAAAATAGTGAGATCGAGAACATCGTTCAGCAGATGCGTAACCTTGAGGAGAGTATCAAGGGTCAGCTTGAGCAACTCTCAGAGAACAAGGTATCCAGAGGTGTGCTGAGTCTGGCTAAAGCAGATCATATGCTGTGGAAAAAACGTCTGTTTGATATGTTCCTGGGCCAGGAACATATCTCTGCACATGAAGTGACTGATCATCGTAACTGCAGGCTTGGTAAGTGGTACTATTCAGATGGGAAGAAGGACTTTGGTACATATTCCGAATTCACTTCACTGGAAAGGCCTCATGCTGAAATGCACAGGCTTGCCAGAGAGGTTGTTGAGAAATTCAATGGCGGTGATAAAAGTGGGGCCAGTGCCGTGCTTGACAGAATGAATGACCCTTCAGGTGAGGTTGTCGCACTACTTACAAAACTGCAGGGTAAATAGTTTTGTAGTCCTGTTTGAGATTATGTGGATCACTCGATTGTAAACGAAATAGCTGCTCAGGCTTATTTGTTTATCATGCTGCTTTCCAGTATGCGCTTCTGAATGGTCGCGGGCACATTGTCATAGTGATCGAATGCGATTGAGTATGTACCTTCACCTGCTGTCATGGCTTTGAGTTGTGCCTGATAGGATTGGACCTCGGCCAGCGGTACCAGAGCTTCGACCCTGGCATGACCCCCCTGTGAGTCAGTGGAGATAATCCGGGCGCGCCGGGCATTGAGATCACTGATGATATCACCGATCTGTGCATGCTGAATCATGACTTCCATTTTCACTATCGGTTCTAACAGTATCGGCTTGCATAGTATGAACGCTTTTTTAAACACCTTATATCCGGCAATCTGGAAAGCGATGTCCTTGGAATCTACGGAATGGGTTTTACCGTCCACCAGTGTGATACGAACATCGGTAGCAGGGAAACCGCCCAACACGCCTTCAGCCATGGCGCTCTGAATACCTTTATCAATCGAAGTGCGGAATACCGTGTCAATCACGCCACCGTGGATATGGTCGATAAACTCATAACCCTTTCCACGTTCCAGCGGCTCCATATTGATAATGACCCGGCCAAACTGACCTGAGCCTCCGGACTGTTTTTTATGCGTATATGCGATCGCACTGGCTTGATCAGTAATCGTTTCCCTATAGGGGATATGAGGTATCGAGGTTTCTACATCTACGTTATAGCGCCTTTTCAGCTTGTTCAGTATCAGTTTCAGATGCATGTCAGACATACCGCTGATAATCAGATCATGGGTCTGGGTATCAGTATGTACCTGAAAGCTACAATCATCATTTTCAAACTCATGCAATGCCGTGCCAAGCTTCTGTCCGTCCTTATTGGTTTTCGGGCGTATTGCCATGGACACCATGGGGGTGGGAAACTTCATCTCATCCAGACTGATGTCGGTATCATCATCGCTGATCAGATCACAAGCATGCATGTCGGGGATCCTGGGGATGGCAATCAGATCACCGGCTGCTGCTTTATTGATATCCCTCTGGTTTTTACCGACGACCCTAAACAGGTGGCTGATTTTTTCATACTTGCCGGAGCGGCGATTGAGAAATGAATCATGTATTGAAATAGAACCTGAGAGTATGCGGGCATAGGAGATGCGGCCGACAAAATCATCGGATTCCGTATGGTAGATGTAGGCGGAAAACCCGTTAATATCGGCAAGAGCTACAGACTCGCCATGTTGGTATACAAAACGTTTCGTATCTTCCGGAGCAGGGGCCAGCTGATATAACAGCTCCAGCAGTGCCTCGGTGCCGATCTCGTGATCAGCGGCGGTCGGGATTACAGGGAAAAGCTGGCAGTTCAGCAAGGCACTCTTGAGTGCAACAAGTAGTTGTTTTTCATGGATAGTCTCACCTTCAAGGTAAGCTTCCATTAATCGATCATCGGTTTCGACTATGGCCTCTACAACCTGCTCGTAAGTCTCTTCCCCTTCCTGTACTGCATCTTTGTCATGGAGTACCGAGTGAACACTGCTGAAGGACGAAGCACTACCATCGGGCAGATAGAGCGGAATGCAGCGTTTGCCGAATTCACTCTGGATCGCTGCAAGGCTGGTCCAGAAGTCAGCCTTATCGGCGTCAAGTTTGGTCATGGCGATAAAGCGGGGGAGACCTCGCTGGCCAGCAAGCCGCCACATGCGCCGGGTATTAGTCTTGATGCCATCGCTGGCATCGACGCAGACCATGGCAGCTTCAACGGCATGCAGGGCAGTCATGGCATCAGCAACGGTATCGGGTGAGCCCGGCACATCCAGACAGTTAAACAGTATGCCTTTGTAGGAAAAACTTATAGTGGAGCAGTAGAGGGACTTTTCCAGTGATTTTTCATCGGGATCGAAATCACTGATTAAATTATGTTCGTCTGCATGACCCATACGCCTTGTAATACCGGAGGTATGTAACATTGACTCAAGCAGTGTGGTTTCACCCGCACCTTCATGGTCGAGCAGGGCAATGTTTCTGATATGAGACATGGTATTCTGGCCCATATATTCTCCCGCTTGAAACAAGCGAAGCAGCAATCCGAACCTGCAGGTGTTGGCTGTATGGATAAGAACAGGCCGATGATCTGTTTCACAGCAGAAAAATTATACTGAAAAAATATCCTCTCGTCTATGTTGACTGATACAGGACTCAATATCCTTCATCAGAATAGGGTGGACGCACTGGTAATTTACTTCATGCTAGCCAACCCATGCAGAGGATGAAGAAAGAAGATCTCATCAGCCGGTTAAAGCCCATGCTTTCGCAGGGTTCGGTTTTGAGTGGCGAAGAAGAACTTAAACCCTACGAATGTGATGGCATCTCTGTTTACCGGCAGTTGCCGTTACTGGTGGTGCTGCCTGAAACGATAGAGCAGGTGCAGGCTGTTTTGCGCTTGTGTCTGAAGCTGAAGGTCGCAGTTGTGGCTCGCGGTGCAGGTACCGGTCTCTCCGGAGGATCCATGCCTGTAGAGGGGGCTGTCGTTCTCTCGCTGGCTAAATTTAACCGTATCATCTCTATTAACAAAGATAATCGCAGTGCGGTTGTACAGCCGGGGGTGCGTAATCTGGCGATTTCAGAAGCTGTTGATGATCTGGGACTCTATTACGCACCGGATCCATCATCACAGATTGCCTGTACGATAGGAGGCAATGTTGCGGAGAATTCTGGTGGCGTGCATTGCCTGAAATACGGCTTGACGGTTCACAATGTGCTGGGCCTGAAAATGCTCGCGATGGATGGAGCGTTGATCGAACTTGGCGGGGCAGCACTGGATGGGCCGGGCTACGATTTGCTTGCACTGATGCATGGTTCAGAAGGACTGCTCGGCTTGATCGTCGAGGTTACTGTTAAACTGTTGCCCAAGCCTGAGCTTGCCCGCGTGGTGATGGCAGCCTTCGATGATATTGAGAAGGCTGGTCAGGCTGTTGCCGATATTATTGCTGCAGGCATTGTGCCTGCGGGGCTGGAGATGATGGATCATCTGGCCATTACCGCTGCTGAAGCCTTTGCCCATGCCGGATACCCCTGTGATGCTCAGGCTATTGTATTGTGTGAAATTGACGGTACCCAGGCGAGCGTGGAAGATTTTATCACATCGGTTGAGCAGGTGTTTCAATGCGCCGGAGCCGTTCAGGTCAGGGCCTCGGAAAATGAGGCGGAGCGTCTGAAGTTATGGGCCGGACGCAAAGCTGCATTTCCGGCCGTAGGGCGCCTGGCACCTGATTACTACTGCATGGATGGAACCATCCCCAAAAGTGCTTTGGCAAGCGTGCTTCGCCAGATTGCGCAGTGGTCTGTGGAGTTCGGCTTGCCGGTAGCCAATGTGTTTCATGCAGGCGATGGCAATATGCATCCGTTAATTCTCTATGATGCAAACAAACCGGGTGAACTGGAGCGAACCGAGGCCTTTGGTGAGAAAATTCTGGAACTCTGTGTTAAATCCGGAGGTAGCATTACCGGTGAGCACGGCGTCGGTATCGAAAAACTGGATTCGATGTGTCTGCAGTTCGGGGCCCTGGAACTCACACAGTTCTTCGCTATCAAGGATGCTTTTGATCCTGATAGATTGCTGAATCCGGGCAAGGCTGTTCCGACACTGCATCGCTGCGCGGAGCTTGGTCGCATGCATGTACATGACGGGGTATTACCGCATCCTGAACTGGAGCGATTCTGATGCATGAATTATTGATTCAACAGCAGATTGAGGCGGCACACCGTACAGGCACGAAGCTGAATATCATCGGCGGTGACTCAAAATCATGGTACGGTCGTGAAGCAACAGGGGAGCCGCTCCCGGTTACCCGACATGCAGGCATCATCTCTTACCAGCCGACAGAGTTGGTAATCACAGCTCGCGCTGCCACCCGTTTATCTGTCATTGCCGACGCACTGGATGAATGCAAACAGCGTTTGCCGTTTGATCCACCATCTTTTGGCGAGGCTGCAACACTGGGGGGGACGCTGGCCTGTGGGTTTTCCGGCCCTAGACGCCCATATGCAGGATCTTGTCGGGATTTTGTGCTTGGCTGCAGGATCATCAACGGGAAAGGTGAGGTGATGCACTTTGGCGGTGAAGTGATGAAGAACGTTGCCGGGTTTGATGTGTCTCGCTTAATGGCAGGAAGCCTTGGTACACTGGGAGTATTGCTGGATGTCTCTCTGAAAGTGCTGCCGCACAGGCAGACGGAGCAGACACTGGTGGTGAAAGCATCGTTAGCTGAAGCGATTGGCATCATGAACCACCGGGCCGGCACAGATCTGCCTGTAACAGCAATGGCTGCGGATGCATCCCATGTATATTTCAGACTTTGCGGTACACACTCTTCGGTTCAGAAGTCAGCACTCCTGATGGGTGGAGATATCTATGCTGATGGCTTGCAGCTATGGAAAGGGATCAGGGAGCATAGCTTGCCATTTTTTCTGGATGAGCGTCCGTTATGGCGTATTTCATTGCCGTCGGATGTCCCGCATCCGGTGTTGAGCGATAGCGATGATGCCGACTGGCTTATTGGCTGGGGCGGCGCTCAGCGCTGGTTGAAATCCGGGCTTCCTGCCGGGCAGGTTTTTGCCATGGCTGAACAGGCTGCAGGCCACGCGACACTGTTTCGTGGAGGAGATCGTGCAGGCGAGATCTTTTCTCCCTTGAGTGAGGGACAGATGCGCTTGCACCGACGGATAAAACATGCTTTTGACCCCAAGGGCATTCTTAATCCAGGCCGCATGTACGAGGGGCTGTAAAACATGCAGACATCGATACCGGAAGCGTTGTTGGCAACCGATGCAGGCAAGGAAGCAAACCGTATTCTGCGCTCCTGTGTACACTGTGGTTTCTGTACGGCTACCTGCCCGACCTATCAGTTGCTCGGGGATGAGCTGGATGGACCGCGTGGACGCATTTATCAGATCAAAGATATGCTGGAAGGAGGATCGCCGACTGAAAAGACGCTGCTCCATCTGGACCGGTGTCTGAGCTGCAGGAGTTGTGAATCGACCTGCCCATCCGGTGTTGAATATGGGCATCTGCTCGATCTGGGACGCGAGATGGCAGATAAGGCCATACAAAGGCCGTTAGCATCGCGCATGATGCGTAAAATGCTTGTGACTGTTTTGCCGAATCGTCGTCGTTTTTCCTGGTTTCTCACGCTGGCATCTCTGGTGAAAGTGCTGTTGCCAGCCCGGTTCAGGAGTATGCTGCCGAATCGTTCAATCAGATCACTGGCTTGGCCTGAGCCTGTTCACCAGCGCAAGGTGTTGATGATTGAAGGTTGTGTGCAGCCGGTGATTGCATCAAATATTGACCGTGCAGCAGCACAGCTGCTTGACCGGCTTGCAATATCGATACTGCGTACCGGGGTAGCCCAGTGTTGCGGTGCGGTGGAACACCATCTCAGCCATCAGGCACAAGCGCTGGAGCGTATGCGTAGTAATGTTGATCACTGGTGGCCTTTTATTGAGCAGGGGGTTGAGGCTATCGTTTCAACAGCCAGTGCCTGTTCCCTGGAGCTGAAGGAATACGGATACCTGCTGCGCAATGATAGCGCGTATGCGGAAAAAGCGGTGCGCATTTCAGCTTTGGCCCGTGATATTTCCGAAGTGGTAGCTGCTGAAGATTTGTCAGGTTTGCTTCAGTCGCAAGGTGAGCGTATTGCTTTCCATAGCTCCTGTACTCTGCAACATGGACAGAAGCTGCATGGTGTCGTTGAATCCATACTGCGACAGACCGGTTTTGATCTGGTGGCGGTGAAAGATTCCCATCTCTGCTGTGGGGCAGCTGGTACCTACGCCTTGAGTCAACCGGAGATCAGTCACGAGCTGCGTGTCAGAAAGCTGGCTAGTCTGCATGATCAGGCTCCACAGCGTATTGCCACAGCAAATATCGGTTGTTTGAAACATCTTGAGAGCGGCGCTGGTGTACCTGTTATACACTGGGTTGAATTGCTTGTGGATGCGAATGTAAACACGCAAGAATATTGAGGGTGATTACAGCGCAGTTTTTTTCTAGTTTACACTTAAATATTGAGAGGTAGAGCCATGACATCATCATTTTATCCACCACAGCGAACATTAATGGGGCCGGGGCCATCAGATGTGAATCCGCGTGTGACCCAGGCAATGGCGCGGCCGACTATCGGACACCTTGATCCGCTGTTTGTCTCCATGATGGATGAGATGAAAGAGATGTTGCAATATGCTTTTCAAACGAAGAATGAATTGACGATCCCGGTCTCAGCCCCCGGTTCTGCCGGTATGGAAACCTGTTTTGTAAATCTGGTTGAGCCCGGTGATACCGTGATTGTTTGCCAGAACGGTGTCTTTGGTGGTCGTATGAAAGAAAACGTGGAACGTTGTGGTGCCACAGCGGTCATGGTGCAGGATGAATGGGGGCGGGCGGTGGATGCCAATAAGCTTGAGGATGCTCTCAAGGCTCATCCGGAAGCCAGAGTCGTAGCTTTTGTCCATGCTGAAACTTCAACGGGTGCATCATCGGATGCTAAAACGCTGGTTGCACTGGCACATCAATACGATTGTTTGACTATTGTGGATGCTGTGACCTCCCTTGGTGGTACCGAGCTTCGGGTGGATGAGTGGGGGGTAGATGCGATCTATTCGGGCACCCAGAAATGTCTCTCCTGTGTGCCGGGTCTCTCCCCGGTCTCATTCAGTGAGTCAGCCATCGCATTTATCAAAGCTCGCACGCACCCCGTACAGAGCTGGTTTCTAGATCTGAATCTGGTGATGGGTTACTGGGGAGCTGGTGCCAAACGGGCTTATCATCATACGGCGCCGGTCAATACCCTCTACGCACTGCATGAATCTTTGGTGATGCTGACAGACGAGGGACTTGAGCATGCCTGGGCCCGTCATGACGAACACCATCAGGCACTAAAAGCTGGTCTTGAAGCACTGGGACTCTCCTTTGTCGTGCCTGAAGCCGAGCGTCTTCCACAGCTGAATGCTGTGCGTATCCCAGAAGGGGTGGATGATGCAGCAGTACGCAAGATCCTGCTGGATGACTACAACCTGGAAATAGGTGCAGGGCTTGGGCCAATGGCAGGTAATGTGTGGCGCATTGGCCTGATGGGCTATGCAGCAAGAAAAGATAATGTTCTGGGGTGCCTTGCTGCGCTTGATGAAGTGTTGGGCCGGGTTCATGCACCGGTTAATCATGGTGTGGCGCTCTCTGCTGCACTGTCGCGCTATGCTGCATGAATAAATGATGAACATTGTGCCGTTCATAGCGGCACAATGTTCATGGCATCCTCTGTTTACAAACCATAGCAGCTAGTTTTGTCTGTATGGATGTTCCTATTTTGATGATATAAAACAACCACTTGGGATGTTTTTTTCGGTTATGTTGTATGGGTTTTCCTGTTTTGGCCTGATTAATGCTCATTTATCAAGATAACAGCTTCGCGGGTAAGCGGAGCGAGCTGCTCACAGGAGGTTGATTGATGCTGCCATCTGGAAATATGCTGATCGGAATAAAGTCTGCTGTGTTTGCTTTTATGCTTGTGCTGCCGGCTTTCATCACACCGGCCTCTGCAGCGGTTGTGAGTGGTGAATTCGTGTATGTGGAGGAAGGTGATGGTAGTCTCGTTCAGTATCATGTTGATGCTGTAGATTATCAGGGGATACAAGCCTGGCGTATCGCCTGGGAGTGTGAGCAGTTAAAGGCAACACATTATCTGCGCCGCAGTGATGGCTTGCCACTGTATGTGAAACGCATCAATCATGCTTTGAATCGCACGATTGAAATCAGCTACAGTCAGAATGATACAACACCGACCATTTACAGTAAGCGCAGTATGGATGAAGTGCTGGATCGAAAAATCTGGGCTAAAGGGCTGCGTGATCTGGGTACTTTACCACAACTGCTGCTTTCTTCTGTGCAGACTGAATCCAGTGATGATATCAGCTTTTCAGCTATAGATTATGATGATGGCAAGGTTTACCCGCTAATCGCAAAACAGGCCGGCTTTAAATATATGGGCCCCCAGGGTGAGAGGATACGCTGCGCTATTTATGATGTGAGGTTGAACTCATGGTTGTCTACCTTTGTCGGTAAAACCAGATTACTGATTCCGGTTGTGGAGCAAAGCAGTAACTTTGTTGCCTATCAGGGGCCTGGGCTTGACGGTGTGTCTGATTCATGGTCTTTACGTCTGATAGGCCGAGACAGAAGCCTGGCCTTGCTGGAAAAAGATAAACGCCCTTAAGTTGCGACCATTCCGGTGATCGGGTTTATGGCTTCATCAATGCAAATTTTTATCATTACGTGATATCATTTAAACATACGGATATATTGTCGAAATGAGTGACAGGAAATTCTGGCGTTACATCGCCTATCTCTGGCCTTTGGCATTTATTTTCTGGCTGGGTCAGAGCGTGATGAGATTTAACGGTAATGCTGCCCAGCTTGGTATCGTACCGATGCTTTCTGTCATTGATATGCTGGTATTTCTCGCAGTGTTTGTCGGTGCAGCATGGTGGATATTTCTGCCGTTGAAAAAATGCATGAGAAAAAAATCCGGGCTTGAAAATAACAAACGAGTGATCGAGGTCGTGCTGGCTGATTTTCCATGGCGGGCACTTAAGGCATACACATTTGCCGGTTGGGGTTTTGCCATTTATCTGATTGTGGTGATCAGTACGGTGGCAATGATGGGGGAGCACCCGTTTAGCTGGCGTATGTTTGTATCTCTGGCGCTGAATTTTTGTTTTGGTGCTGGTGTTCTGGCACCGGCATTGGCAGTCGCTAGTTCGATTATCTATAGTTCCAGATTGCGTCTCAAGCTTTCCGAAAAGGGTTTGTTTATTTCACAACTCCATGATGCACATAGCAGTAAATATATCACCTCATCATCGCATCGACCCTGGCTGGTGTTCATGGTATCGGGACTGATTCCTACGTTGATTCTGGCTCTCTATATCTATCTGGCGCTGGATGGTGACCAGATAGAGCAGCATTTCATTCTGTCGCAATCACTGGTTTTGCTGTCGATGAGTATTTCAGCAAGTATCATTCTTGTTTGGGCAATCAGCCATACCTTGAAGCAGGTTACCTCTTCTCTGAATACAGGTCTGCGCCATCTGGCTGAAGGGCATTTTATGGGGCGGGTTCCGGTACTGCTTGATGATGATTTCGGTGAACTGGCTCGTGGCTTGAATACAGCACTTTCCGGTCTTCAGGAGCGGGAAGATCTGAAGGATTCCCTTGCTATTGCTGCCGAGATTCAACAGGGCCTGTTACCCAAACATGCACCGATCATACCGTTTTATAAATTGCAGGGCTTTCAGCAGACCTGCTATTCAGTGGGTGGCGATTATTTCGACTATATTGAGCTTGAGGATGGGCGTGTCTGGCTGATGATCGCTGACGTATCCGGCAAGGGATATCCCGCAGCCCTGACCATGGCCAACCTGCAAGCGATGTTACGTGGACTGGCCATGGTGGACTGGCCTATTGAGGTTGCAGCGAACTATCTTAATGAATCATTCTGTGATTCACTCACCGGTGGTCGCTTTGTAACCATGTTCATGGGTAAATTACAACCTCTGTCCAATTCTCTGGTGTGGATGAATGCCGGCCATGTTCCACCACTTCTGGCGACAGGAGATGGTATTCAAACGCTGGAAGCCTCAGCTCCACCATTGGGTCTTTTGAAGTCGGTTCAATATGAGGTGGTAAGAACCGAGTTGCATCCGGGTGATACGCTGCTGGCCTACACCGATGGTGTTACCGAGACCTCCGGGCGTATTGGCAAAGAGATGTATGGCGACAAAAGGCTCAGGAAATGGTTTACCGATCATCTGCATGAGCCTGTAGAAATATATCCGGAACTGTTACTGGAAGAGTTGAATGAATTTGGTCGCAATGACCAGGATGATGATTTGACACTATTATGCATGAGGCGGGAGTAAAGCATGTCGAAGACACGTATTGAGAAGGATTCTATGGGCGAAATGCAGGTGCCGGAGTATGCGATGTATGGTGCCTCCACTGCCCGTGCCGTGGAGAACTTCCCTGTTTCTGATTTGCGCTTTACGCGTGAATTTATTCGTGCCCTTGGACGGATTAAAATGGGGGCAGCAACGGTCAATGCGGCTTTGGGAAAACTGGATAAAGAGCGGGCTGATCTGATCAGGCAAGCGACGGAGGAGGTGGTTGATGGCCTGTGGGACAATGAATTCGTCGTAGATATTTTTCAGACAGGATCTGGCACATCGACCAATATGAACGCCAATGAGGTGATTGCCCAGCGCTGTGCCCAGATTAATGGCGAGCTTTATGTACATCCCAACGATCATGTGAATATGGGACAGTCCTCCAATGATGTGATTCCGACAGCGATGCATCTTGCTGCATCCGATATACTGGTGCATGAGCTGCTGCCAGCACTGCGATATCTGCATGATGCGCTACTTGTGAAGGTTGAAGAGACGATGGATGCAGTAAAAATCGGCCGCACCCATTTGATGGATGCAACACCGATTACCATAGGTCAGGAGATCTCCGGTTGGGCGCGTCAGATAGAACTGGGCATGAAACGACTGGAATCAAGCTTGCCACGTATTACCGAATTAGCCCAGGGGGGCACAGCAGTAGGGACAGGTTTGAATACGCACCCTGAGTTCGGTGCAAAAATTGCTGCTGAGTTATCGCATGCATATGGTATTGAATTCCATGAGGCAGCCAACCATTTTGAAGCACAGGCCGCGCAGGATGCTGCTGTCGAACTTTCAGGGCAGCTGAGAACTGTTGCTGTATCCATGGTGAAAATTGCCAATGATGTGCGTCTGCTCAATGCAGGCCCGCGCTGTGGCCTTGGTGAGATTAGTGTGCCGGCAGTGCAACCGGGCTCCTCGATCATGCCGGGTAAGGTGAATCCGGTGATTGCTGAATCGCTTGCCCAGGTGTGCGCACAGGTGGTCGGCAATGATGCTGCTATTGCTTTCGGTGGTGCTTCCGGCTTGCTTGATCTGAATGTCATGCTGCCGGTAATGAGTCATAATCTGCTTGAATCAGAAAAGCTGTTGGCCAGTGCCTCGCGCATGTTTACCGATAAATGCGTTATTGGAATAGTAGTGAACCGCGAACGCTGTGCCGATCAGATCGAGTGGAGCATGAGTATGGTGACCTCTCTGGCACCGGTCATCGGTTATGATCGCGCATCACAGATTGCCAAGCAGGCCGTGGCTGAAGGAAAAACGGTGCGCCAGTTATGTCTTGATGCAGGTGTTCTGGCCGAAGATGAGTTGGACCGTCTGTTGGACCCACGCTCGATGCTTCATCCGCAGGCTTAAGTCAGAGCTATCCATGGAGGGGTGAGTATATGATGTTGACGGTTGCAGATATTTTAACCCGGAATGTGATTTCAGTATCGCCGGAAACGACACTGAATGAGACTGCAATATTGATGGCAAAGCACAAAATCAGTTGCCTGATCGTTGTTTCTGACACAAACGTGGCTGGAATCATTACTGAAAGTGATCTGGTGCGTGCGGGAAGTCTGCAGCTTGACCTTCAAGTGACGATCGTGGGTGAATTGATCTCCCACTCTCCCATTACTGTGGCATTGGATCAGAATGTGTATGAGGCATTCGATTTTCTTATTGAACATCATATTCGTCACCTGGTGGTGGTTGGCCCGGAAGGTCGACTCGAAGGTCTGGTCACCTTTACCGATATACTTAAGGCTGTTGCCTTTGATGATTATCTGAAAGCCAAGCTGGTTGTGGATGAGATGAGCCGCAACGTGGCCACCCTCGATGAGCAGGCATCGGTGCTGGACGCCCTGAATGTGATGAATCGCCTGGGTATCAGCTGTGTGATTATCAACAGGAATGGCCGGGCTACAGGTATCTTTACCGAACGTGATGTAGCAGACCTGATGGCCGATCAGGTGGATAGCACAGCGGTGCGTCTTGTTGAGGTGATGGTATCACCGCTCAGAACGATGCATGAAACAGCCTCCTTGCTGGAGGTATCGATTGCCATGCGTGAAGCAGGAATACGGCGCATGGTCATCGTGGACGGGGATGGCAAGGCTTCGGGTATTCTGACCCAGTTTGATGTGATTCGTGGCCTTGAAGGGCAGCGGGTCAGGCACTTCAAAACACTGCATGAACAGGCTGAAGGCAAGCTGCTCGAAAGCCAGAGGCTACTGGCTGAGAAGTCTGAGCTTGAGCGTATAGTTATGGCTTCACCAGCCGTGTTATACCGTTGTGCCTGGAGCGGTGATTCAGAGCATGGGAAGTTTTCTCCTACATATTTTAGTCCACAGCTACAGAGCGTATTGGGGTATGAACCTGAAGCCTTTTTGCAAATGTCGTGGTGGAAGGCGTATGTGCATCCGGATGATCTGGAGCCGTTACTCCTCTTTCATCAAAAACTCATTGTCAGCGGAGAGGATAGCCTGACCTATCGTGTGCGTGCCAGCTCAGGCATCTGGATCTGGATACTTGACCATGCCCGAGTAAGAAGGGCTCATGATGGTACACCGCAGGAGATGGTGGGATCCTGGTTGGATGTTAGTGGACATATGGCTGCTGAGGAGCAGTTGAGACATTCCGAAGAGAAGTACCGCCAGATGGTCGAATCATCCAACGATGCGATCTTTGTAGCGGATACTGAGAGTGGATTGCTTATAGATGCGAATGAGCAGGCCGAAAAAATGCTGGGGATATCGCGTGAGAAGATTATCGGCATGCACCAGTCCCAGCTGCACCCGCCCGAAGAAGCCGAACGTTATGGGAAAATATTTGCCGAACATATTCGTGATGATCGCGCATTTATTCCCGATTTGCTTGTACGTCGAGCAGATGGAAGCGATGTGCCTATAGATATCAGCGCCAATGTTACAGAAGTCAGGGGCCGCAGGATTATTCAGGGAATTTTTCGCGATATCTCCGAGCGTAAGGCCGCTGAACAGGAGATAGCACAGGCAGCCGAGCGCATGACGCGGGTGCTCAATGCCGATTTTGATGCCATCATTGTGCATCAGGATGAGAAGGTGGTGTTCAGTAACAAGCAGGCGCAGGTACTCTTTGGTTACGCATCAGCTGAAGAGGCTATGGGAGAAGATGCCCTGGGCTGTTTTTTGCCTGAGCAGCGCAGTTTTGCCGCCAGAATTGCCCGGCGAGCGATCCGTACAGGCAAGCCTGTAGGCCGCCTTGAAATGATGGGTTTAAGTCGCATCAAAAGTGAACCATTTCCGATGGAGATTGCCAGTACCCCTATCCAGTGGGCTGGTAAGCCTGCTGTGGTTTCAATTGTACGTGATATTACCCGGCGAAAACTTGCCGAACAGCAGCTTGAGACAGAAAGGGCTGCAATGCGAGCGATATTGAACAATCTGCCTTTCATGGCGTGGCTGAAAGATGAGAATAGCGCCTATCTGGCCGTAAATGAAAACTTTGCCAAAGTATGTGGTGCTGCTAATACTGATGAGCTGATAGGTAAAACTGATCTTGATCTATGGCCTGAAGAGATGGCTCTGGATTATCGTCGGGATGATCGGGAAGTTATGGAAAGTGGACAACCCAAAAATATTGTGGAACTGGCCCGAATAAAAGGTGAAAACCACTGGGTTGAAACCTTCAAATCACCACTGTTTGATGCAGATGATAAGGTGGTCGGCACAGTCGGCACGGCGAATGAGATTACTGACCGTATGCAGAGTGAAGAGCAGATGCGTTTGCTCAAGAGTGCGGTGGCATCGGTGAGCGAGAGTATCATCATTACCGATACCAAAGGCTTGATTGTTTATGTGAATCCGTCATTTACAAGAAATACCGGGTTTGCAGAAGAGGATGCGTTAGGAAAGACACCTGCAATACTCAACAGCAGGCAACAGTCGAAAGGCTTTTATCAGCAGTTCTGGCAAACCATCAAGCAGGGCAAGCCATGGGCAGGGCGCATACTGGATCGTAAAAAGGATGGCACGATATTTCCTGTACATCTGTCTGTAGCACCTATTGTTGATGCTGAGGGAAATCTCTCTCATTTTGTTTCTGTGCATGAGGATCTTAGTGATGCTGAAGTGATGCAGAAAAAAATGGTACAGTCACAGAAGATGGAAGCCGTAGGTACCATGGTTGGCGGTGTGGCCCATGATTTCAATAACCTGCTGGCCAGTATCGTTGGTAATCTTTATATGATGCGAAAGCGCTATAAGGATGATGAGAAAACTGTGCATCGCATCAAGGGCATGGAAGCTTCTGTTCAGCATGGTGCACAATTGATTCAGCAGATGCTGACCTTTGCCCGCAAAGATAGAACTGAGATGCATGCCATGGATCTGAAAGGCTTTATCAAAGAGGCATATAAACTGGCTGATGCCAGTGTTCCCGAAAATATCAGCTTCCGATTGCAGTACCCTTCCGGGGAAGATATCTGGATCAAGGGAGATGCTGGTCAATTGCAGCAGGTACTGCTGAATCTGGTGACGAATGCTCAATATGCTGTAGCCCATAGTAACAGTCCGGAGATAGTCGTGGAGCTATCTTCGGTTCAGCCCGACAGTCGCCTGCTGGCGAAATATCCTGAAATGGAGAGTCATGACAGCTGGTGCTGCCTGAGCTGTTCGGATAACGGTTGTGGAATAGACTCCACTCTGATCGAACGTGCTTTCGAACCATTTTTTACGACAAAAGCCGTAGGTAAGGGAACAGGCCTGGGGCTAGCGATGGTGTATGGTGCTGTGCAAAATCATCACGGAATCGTCGAAATATCCAGTGAGCTGAACCAGGGCACAGTCGTGACGATATATTTACCTGTGCACAAGGCAGAGGCTGTGAAAGAGATCAGGCAGGATGAAGTCGAAGTGGATGGTCAGGGTATGATGATCCTGCTTGTCGATGATGAAAGAGGCTTGCGTGATGTGTTGAGCGATGTGCTCACACTGAATGGCTTTGTTGTACTTCAGGCATCCGATGGTGAGCAGGCTGTTGAACTCTATGAAAAGCAGCGTGCCCAAATCAAACTCGTGCTTATGGATGTGGTCATGCCAGTGATGGGAGGCGTAATTGCTGCCCGGAAAATCAGAGAGCTCAGCTCAGATGTACCGATTATATTTCAGACAGGTTATGGTGAGAAAACACAGCTGGATGCAGCTGCTGCTATTGCCAGGAGTTACTCTCTGCAGAAGCCCGTGCAGATTCCTGAACTGATGAAGATGATAGTTGAGAGGATTGCGCAACGATAAGAGGGTCATGAATGAACTATGAGATAAGCGATAGAGAAAAGGGATTGGCACGGCTTCCACATAACCTTTTTGTGCTCAATATTTTACTGTTTCATCTGTTGATGACACCAGCAGCCATAGTTCTTGATATAGGTATGTTCGGATTTTTGATCCCGCTGAGCTGTTCACTGGCTGTAATTACCTATATTTATATCCGTTCACAAAAGCTGACAGTGTGGTTTGTGGATATGCACTGGCGCCTCTCATTCAGGCGTTGCCTGTTTCTGATGGCAGGTTATAGCGTTACAGGGTTACTGCTGTTTGTTGCCTGGCTACTCAGCCTTGGTGTAGCCGACCCTGAGATGGCTGAAATCATGTTTACGGCAATCTCACGTGTGGCTGTTTTGCCTACTTTGCTGGCTGTGATGAGCACGGTTGTACTTGAGGCTGGCGGTTATCATCTGGTAAACCGTGGCGAAGTGCCGGAGATGCTGGTGAGAAAATTTCCGCCGTCGGCAGCATAACATCAATTCTGCTGGAAAGGGGATAGTGCATAGGTCACACTGCCGCCATGCTTGAAGTTACCAATCTGTCACTGTCCGTATCTATTCAGGGGGAGCGTGTAAACGCTGTCTCCGGAGTTTCATTGAAGCTTGAGCCCGGGCGCGTGCTAGGTCTGGTGGGCGAGTCCGGTTGCGGTAAATCGTTGACTGCGCAATCAATACTGCGGCTTGGAGAATATCAGGGGGTTGAAAAGGTTTCCGGCGATATCCAACTTAATGGGAAAAGTCTGTTTGATATGGCTGATGAAGAGTTGCGCACAGTACGTGGCGGTAAGCTCGCCATGGTGTTTCAGGAGCCGATGACAGCATTGAATCCGGTATTTTCAATCGGTAGCCAGATTACTGAAGTGATTACATTGCATCTGGATTTGAATCCTCAACAGGCCAGAGACCGGGCAATCTCCCTGTTGGAAGATGTTGGCATGCAGGATGCAGAGTTGCTGCTTAAACAATATCCGGACGCACTCTCCGGCGGTATGCGTCAGCGCGTATTGATTGCCATGGCGATGGCTGCTGATCCGGATTATATCATTGCTGATGAGCCAACCACGGCCCTCGATGTTTCTGTACAGAAACGTATTATTGCATTGCTTCTTGAGCTGCAGAAGAGACGTAATCTCGGATTGTTGTTGGTCACGCATGATTTTGGACTGGTTGCCGAGATGTGTGATGATGTGGCTGTGATGTATGCAGGTCAGATTGTTGAATCAGGATCTGTGTTTGAAATTTTTAATCACCCCTCTCACCCTTATACGCGTGCACTGATGGGGTGTCGTCCGGAAGTGTCAGAATCAGGAAAGGCATTACCCGTTATCGAAGGGCAGGTACCTCCTCCCGGTCATTGGCCTGCAGGGTGTCATTTTGCTGAGCGCTGTCCATTGGCCGATGATGCTTGTCATGCTCCGGTGGCAGCTGATGCCTGGCAGGAGGAAAGCCACATTACGCGCTGCCTGCATGTGGGGGAAGGCAAATGAGCATGCTGAAAGTCAAAAACCTGAACAAAGCCTTTTCAGCCGGAGGCATGTTCAAAGCTCTGGCTAAGGACAAACGTGCGGTGATCGATACCTCTTTTGATCTTGTGGCCAGTGAAACGCTGGCCATAGTCGGGGAATCAGGAAGTGGAAAATCAACCACGGCTCGTCTGGCTATGCGCTTGTTGCCATCAGATTCCGGGCGCATCTACTGGGCAGGTGATGATGTGACTGATCTTGGTGCGAGAGCCTTGCGGGAACGGCGCAGCCATATTCAAATGGTGTTTCAGGATCCTTTTGCTTCGCTGAATCCCCGCATGAAGATATGGGAAAGTGTTGCAGAGGGCTTGCGTGTGCACAGACCAGAGCTGTCTAAATCCCAGCGTAGAGAAAGGGTTGCTGAAACCCTGCAACAATGTGGCCTGGATGATTCAGGTATGGATCGTTATCCGCATCAATTTTCCGGTGGCCAGCGCCAGCGCATAGGCATTGCCCGTGCGTTGATCGTGGAACCAAAGGTATTGGTGCTTGATGAGCCGGTTTCAGCACTTGATGTATCGGTACAGGCTCAGGTTCTTAACCTTCTCAAGGAGATCCAGAAAGAGAGAAACCTCGCTTATCTGTTTATTTCGCATGACCTTTCGGTTGTTCGCCATATTGCAGATCGAGTTTCAGTGATGTTTGCCGGACGTGTGGTCGAGCATGGTAGTGTAACCGATGTCTTTGAAAACAGTTCTCACCCCTATACCCGGGCGCTACTTGATGCCCGCCCCATTTCGCATCCGGATGAGCGAAGGAGTGATGATCCTGTTGTGGTAGTCGGAGAAGGTATGGCTGAATCCGGGTGCGCTTATCAACCTCGCTGCAGCTTCAGGCAACAGGCATGTGCCAGTTTTGACGGAGAGCTGAATAAAGAGGGCTGCGCCTGCCTCTATCCACTGAGCAAACACGGATGAATGATCTGGGTTCACAAGTTGGCCGCGATTTTTCAAACGATTCACCGTTAGCGACTGAATTGTCCGGGTATTCCCGGCGGGAAGAGCAGATCAAGCTTGCCGGAGAAATTGCCAGGGCACTGGATAACAGTAATATATTGTTGGCGGAAGCGGAAACCGGAACCGGAAAAACACTGGCATATCTGGTGCCTGCTCTGCGTTCCAAAGAGAAGATTCTGATTTCCACGCATACCAAGGCTTTGCAGGATCAATTGGTTCACCGTGACCTTCCTGCCGTTCAAAAGGCTCTTGGCATTGGACGCAAAGTCGCCCAGTTGAAAGGGCGCTCGAATTATCTCTGTCCACAACGTTTAAAACGGTTTATCTCCAGTCCACAACTGGAAATATGGGCTCAGAAATCAATGCTCAAGGTTGTTGAATGGTCTGAAAAGACAGTTGATGGTGATCTTTCAGGCTTGGACTTTGATGTCTCAGCCAAGGGGATAGCTGCAATGGTGACTGCAACGGCAGACCAATGCCTGGGATCCAAGTGCGCGGATTTCGATGATTGTCCGTTGATGAAGGCCAGACAGAGGGCGCAGTCTGCTGATATAGTTGTAACCAATCACAGTCTGTTGCTGGCCGATGCCGCGCTGAAATCCGGTAAGTTCGGTGAGGTTTTGCCCACTTTCGATGCCTATGTTCTGGATGAGGCACACTCACTGCCGGAACTTGCCTGTCAGCATTTTGGTGTGACGGTGACACGTTTATCCTTTATCCAGTGGTTGAATGATATGCAGGCACTGCTTGACGTGACAGGAGATGAACCTGCACTGAAAAAAGATGTAGCAGCTCTGGGTAAGGATGTACTGGCGTTGTTTCTGAAGCCGGGGCTGACTGAGCTTAAGGTGGTTTGGCAGCAGATGCTAGATATGTCTGAATCACGACGTGAACGTAATGAAGACTTTGCCCGTCTGGCTGATCGCGCGGCACAGATTATGACCGAAATAGGGATGGTGATGAATCCGGCCGACGGTTTTGTTGGCTGGATGGATGGTGATGGGGAAACAAAAAGGTATACGGTTGCCCCGGTTGAGACCGGCCCTGTATTAAAGCAACACCTGTGGGATCGCTCTGCATCATTTGTACTGCTCTCGGCAACGTTGCGAGTCTCCGGCTCTTTTGCCTATGCAAAAGAGAGGCTGGGTATGAGTGAGGTGACGGAGAGCTTTCATGCTTCGCCATTTGATTATTCGCAACAGGGCATGATTTACCTGCCCCGCCATATGCCAGACTCCCGTTCCGAGCAGGGAGTGACGGCTTTGATTGATGAAATGGAAACGCTGATCAGGGCATCGCAAGGGCGTGCTTTTGTGCTGTTTACCTCCTGGGGTATGCTGAATCAGGTTGCTCCTGAGTTGGCAAATCGATTGCCATGGAATGTGTTGATTCAGGGGGTGACCGGTAGCCGCGATGCGATACTCGATACCTTCAGAAAGGATACCCATTCAGTGTTATGCGGTACGCGTAGTTTCTGGGAAGGTGTGGATGTGCCGGGTGAGGCATTAAGCCTGGTGATTATCGATAAAATGCCTTTTGCGCCACCCAATGACCCGCTGCTGCAGGCGCGCATCAAACGCTGTAAAGAGAAGGGAGGGCAAGGATTCAGAGACATCCAGTTGCCCGAAGCAATTGCCACGCTCAGGCAGGGGGCGGGGCGGCTGATTCGTTCGGTTGATGACAGGGGCGTAATGGCTTTGCTTGATTCACGACTCTATTCCAAGGCCTATGGACGTGAAGTGGCACGAAACCTTCCGGCTGCCCCGATCAGGGATGATCTGTCGGATGTCCGCTGGTTCTTTGAGGAACAAGACGAATAAAGCCATGGGTGTGGCTTTATTCGTCGCGTTAGCTTGCAAAAAAATCAAAGCCATGGGTGTGGCTTTATTCGTCGCGTTAGTCTGCAAAAAAACCAAAGCCATGGGTGTGGCTTTATTCGTCGGATTAGTTCTTAAATAAAACCGGACTACAGTGTGGTTTTAGCTCGCGATTTAGGCAAAACTTTTTTTATCTGTTGCTTTTGGCAGTGTTGGAGCCGGTAGAGGGATGGTGTATGAAACAGTTAGTACTGATGAGATTGATGATGTCTGTTACGGTAATGCTGCCGGCAACCACAGCCTTTGCAAATGAAAATGGTGTGGATGCAATATTCGGGACCATGAATGGCCATCTTGCTTCACTGCTTTTCTTCGATGTGATGCCCGGTGAAAGTAGTATGCCGTTTATTGTGGCCTGGCTTATTATTGGAGCCGTCTATCTCACATTCAGATTTGGTTTTATTAACCTGCGCATGATGGGGCATGCTTTCCAGATTCTAAGAGGGAAATACCATTCAAAAGAGGCCAAAGGTGAGGTGACACCTTTTCAGGCTTTGACCACAGCTCTTTCTGCAACCGTTGGTCTGGGCAATATTGCCGGTGTGGCTATTGCTATCAGTATCGGTGGTCCCGGTGCTACATTCTGGATGATTGTTGCAGGCTTCTTCGGTATGACAACCAAGTTTACCGAGGTGACGCTGGCGCAGATGTATCGTGAATTTCGTCCCGATGGCCATATTATGGGGGGGGCGATGCAGTATCTCTCCAAAGGTTTTAAAGAGCATGGCATGCCGGGGACCGGCAGAGCGCTGGCCGTGTTGTTTGCGCTACTGACAGTGGGTGGTGCACTCGGTGCAGGCAATCTGTTCCAGGTATCCCAGGCTTTGGGAGCGGTACAGACTGAAGTATCATTTTTCAGAGAGTTCCCTCTGGCTTTCGGTGTCATCATGGCCTTTGCTGTTGGCATCGTAATTATCGGTGGTATCAAGCGTATTGCCCATGCAGCAGAGGCGATAGTTCCAACCATGGTATTTATCTATCTGAGTGCCTGTTTGTGGATTATTCTTTCTCATATCGCGGATGTTCCGGATGCTCTGACACTGATTGTAACCGAGGCCTTTGCACCGACTGCGGTAGCTGGTGGCTTGATCGGTGTGATCGTGCAGGGTTTTAAACGGGCTGCGTTTTCCAGTGAAGCAGGCATTGGTTCTGCTGCGATTGCGCACTCTGCGGCATCGGTAAAATATCCTGTACGCCAGGGTTTTGTTGCACTTTATGAGCCATTTATTGATACCATAGTAATCTGCACGATGACAGCGCTGGTGATTATTCTGACCGGCGTTTATAACGCTCCGGAGCATGCAGCTCTGGTAGCGGAGAGCAAGGGGGCGGCACTGACCGCTGTTGCATTCGGATCGGTAATTTCGTGGTTTCCAATGATTCTTTCTGTTTCGGTTGTTTTGTTTGCCTACTCGACCATGATTTCATGGTCTTATTACGGCGAGCGTAGCTGGACCTATGTGTTTGGTGAATCCTATTCGATGATATTTCGCCTTATCTTTGTCGTGTTTGTTGTGCTGGCCTCGATTGCGAGTGCGGGAAATATACTCGACTTTTCCGATCTGCTGATTCTTGCCATGGCATTTCCGAATCTGATCGCACTCTATCTATTGCAGGGCAAGGTTGCCGATGCACTTCAAGAGTATCTGGGCAAACTGCGACGTGGTGAGTTTGAAAATGAGCGTAATGGCTGAGCATCTTAGTATATACTGATTCTTTGATGCCTGTCCCCTAAATGGGGGACAGATAAATTGCCAAACCCTGGTTATGATAGTGGCTGCTTTTTACTCTGCTTACTTCGAGTGATTATGGAGATGCTATGTCTCAACAGTTAAATGACAGGGCCGCACTATTTTTTTCCGGTTATAAGGACAGCCTTGAAAGCCGCAATGATCAGCATGCAGTGCTTTTGTTATTGCTCAGCCTTGCTGTTGCTGTTTCGGTAATTTTCAGTGTGATCAATTATCTCCATCTTCACTATTGGCTGTCTTATGTTCAGGTTGCTGTAGCGTTGGCCAGTATGCCTTTGTTAATGCGGGGTATCAAAAAACGGTGGATGGCAGGAACCCGTGAAATATTGATGGTGCTGGCATTCTTCTCCTTTTCAGCTCTCTTTGTTGATGGTGGTATCGGTAATACCGGTATCTACTGGGCACTGCTGTTTCCATTTCTGGCATTCCTACTTTCAGGTGTAAGGGCGGGTTGGCTCTGGATTCTTACCTTTATACTTGTACATGGGTCATTTCTGCTCTTGCACGGGCTGGATATCATCGATCTGGTCTATGACCATGACACCTTGAACTATGTTCCAAGCATGTTTTTTCTGTTTGCCATTATTGCCTGCTCCTTCCAGTTACAACAGGAGAAGCGCCAGAGTGAATTGAATCGGGCGAATCGGGAGCAGCTGGAGATTGAGAACAAGCTGCGTGAAGCTCATCAATATCTTGAGGAAACCGTACTGTTGAGAACAGAGCAGTTGCAAATGATTAACAGGAAACTGAGCCAGGAGGTTGATGAGAAGATTGAGGCGTTGCAACAGAAGGAGTTCGCTGAATTCAAGTTTGAACAGGCGCAGAAGATGGAATCGCTGGGGACATTGGTCGGTGGCATTGCCCATGATTTCAATAATATGCTTTCAGGTATTACCGCCAATCTTTACCTGATTCAACGACAAGTGACTTCGACTGATGCGCTCTCACGGCTGGACAAGGTGGGAGAGCTTGTTATGCACGCTGCGGAAATGATTCGTCAGCTGATGACATTTGCACGCAAGGATCAGGTCGAGTTGGCGGATTTTGATATGCGCTCGTTTCTTAACGAAGCGTTCAAGCTTGCCCGGGTGTCGATCCCCGGGCATATACGCTGTGAGTTGGCACTGCCAGATGAAAAACAGTGTATCAAAGGTGATGGAACCCAGATTCAGCAGGTACTGATGAATCTGATCAATAATGCACGGGATGCGCTGGAAGGTGTGGCTGAGCCTTTTATCAACGTGAGTTTAACGCGTAGTAATAAACAGTCCCGGTTTCTCAGTGCACATAAAGAGGCAAAGGATTGCGAATATCTGGTTCTTACTGTGCAGGATAATGGTTGTGGTATAGAAGAAGATACACTGGCAAGAATTTTTGAACCTTTTTATACCACCAAGGTGGTTGGCAAAGGAACGGGGCTGGGACTGTCGATGGTCTTTGGTGCAGTGCAGAATCACGGAGGGCTGATTGATCTGGTCAGTTTTCCAGATACCGGAACCCGATTCAGTATCTATTTCCCCCTGATACAGGATGTAGGCTATGAACAGCTGGAGTCAGCTGACAGCATAGTAGAAGCAGGGCGAGGAGAGACCATACTGCTGGTGGATGATGATCTTATTTTGCTTGAGGTGTGTCAGTCTCTGTTATGCGACCTGGAGTATCAGGTGATTATTGCCGTCAACGGACTGGAGGCTGTGCAGGCCTACAAAGAGCATATGAACAGGATTGACCTGATCATGATGGATCTTGTGATGCCTGTGATGGGGGGAAAGAGTGCGGCAGAGCGTATCAAGACATTGAATCCCGAGGCTAAGATTATTTTTACCACCGGGTATGACAGGGATCAGGATCTGACATCAGTACTGGTGGATGATTGGAACAATGTACTTAAAAAGCCGATCAAGGTTGATGAGTTGAGCAGGGCGCTAAGGCGCTGTTTAAATCTCTGATTGCCCGTTAACCATGCACAAATTGTGTAGTGTGATGTCACTCACATACGGAGGCTGATTCACTCCTAGTATTCACTTATGAGTTGGGCAGGTACAGGCACAACCCATGCAGGAGGATGTTATGAGTTTACTGAATAATATGATGAATGAGCTGTTACACGAGAAAGAGCTGGCAGCGATGTCTGCAACATGTCATGTCTCAAACGGCGAATGCAGTGGTACTTATTCATTTGAAGATAGTGCCAGTGAGTGCTTTTTCTCCTCATACCAGTTGAACGTTTAAACATCCCGACCAGTTTTTAATTATAAAAAAAGAATCAAGACAAGGAGATATCTATGAGCTTTCTGAAAAAGACATTCCATAAAATGGCAGATAAAAGTGAGTCTGTTTCACAGGCGTCTATCAATGGCGTAACCTACGATATTCCTGAATGGCTGAGCTCTGACCTTTAATGGCAAGCGTTGTGGCCGGTAATGGTCTGATGACTTAAAAGTTGGCTGAGAGCTATCTGATAAAGAAGATTTAAAAGGGAAGATAACGTAGTTATCTTCCCTTTTTCTTTTTGCATCATTCAAATGTGCTTATACTGCAGCCATGCGACTCTTTGCTGCTATAGAACTTCCTGAGGCTGTTATTGATGAATTGCACGACTGGTGGCGACAGGCTGTCCCCGCCCTTGATGCAGATGACTGGCGTCCGGTTTCACCTCATCTATGGCATATGACCCTGGCATTTTATGGTGATGTAAGCGGTCACGACGCCGATGATCTGGCTGAGGCCCTGGTAGAGTGTGCTGCATTAACTCCTCCCCTGATATTAAAAACCGGTGGTTCTGGATTCTTTCCCGGGCCAGCTCGTCCGCGGGTATTCTGGGCCGGTGTCCGTGATGCAGCTCCGGATGGACAATTAAAACGCCTTGCCCATTGTTGCAGACGGGCCGGGCATGCTACGGTTCGCAAACGCACGGCAAAGGAGTCGGCTTTTCGCGGTCATATCACCGTGGCACGAGGCAGAGGCTTTCCAGCTCCGGTAGGCATGGCTGATGTGCAGTTACTGCCGGAAGTTCCACCGATAAACTGGCGTGCAGCTAGCTTAAGCCTTTTTCAGTCCATTCTGCAACCGGATGGGCCACAATATCGGCGGTTGGAAACATTTGAATTGAAAGGTTCCACTATGGGGACGAGGGGAAAAGATGTCAGATAAATCGAAAGCACTGGATTCTGCGTTAAGCCAGATTGAACGCCAGTTTGGTAAAGGTACTGTCATGCGTCTGGGTGATCAGGGCAGAGTAGCAGTAGAGGTGATTCCCAGTGGTTCGTTAGCACTGGATGCTGCTCTTGGTGTGGGTGGTTATCCACGTGGCCGCGTGATTGAAATCTATGGTCCTGAGTCTTCGGGTAAAACCACGCTGGCTCTGCACGCGATTGCTGAAGCACAGCGTATGGGCGGCTCTGCTGCATTTGTTGATGCAGAGCATGCGCTTGACCCCCTCTATGCAGAAAAGCTCGGTGTTGATATTGATAACCTTCTGGTTTCCCAGCCGGATTCCGGTGAGCAGGCGCTGGAAGTCGTAGATATGCTGACCCGCTCAGGCGCACTGGATATTATCGTGGTGGATTCCGTTGCTGCCCTCACGCCAAAATCCGAGCTTGAAGGAGATATGGGTGACTCACATATGGGTCTGCATGCGCGATTGATGAGCCAGGCTCTGCGTAAACTTACAGGCTCTATTGCGCGGTCCAAAACTTCGATAGTTTTCATTAACCAGATTCGTATGAAGATCGGTGTGATGTTTGGTAACCCTGAAACCACAACCGGTGGTAATGCGCTGAAGTTTTATGCTTCGGTACGTCTTGATGTGCGTCGTACCGGTGCTATCAAGAAGGGCGATGAAGTGCTCGGTAATGATACCCGCGTGAAGGTTGTGAAAAACAAGATGGCTCCGCCGTTTAAACAGGCGGAGTTCTCTATCATGTATGGTGAAGGTGTGTCTCATGCCGGAGAAGTACTTGATATGGGTGTGAAATACGGTTTCGTGAACAAATCCGGTGCCTGGTATGCCAAAGATAATGAAAAAATAGGCCAGGGCAGGGATAACGCGATGAATTTTCTGAAAGCACATCCCGACATGCTTGCTGAAGTTGAAACAGCAGTTCGTGCTGAGCTGGGTATGGCTCCTGAGGATGCAAACGCTGAATAAACAGGAACTGGCAGCCTACAGCTATGCTGTCCGGCTCTTGACCGGGCGTGAATTTAACACATGTGAAATGCAGGCTCGGCTGGCAGGCCGTGAATATGATGAAGAGATTGTTGCGGTGGTGATTGAACAGCTCAAGGCCGACAACTACCTCAGTGAACTGCGTTATGCCGAGGCTTATCTGCGTTCACGTATGAGAAAGGGTGAAGCGCCATGGCTGGCAGCAGAAAAGGCCAGACAGAAGGGGGCGGATGCGTATGTGCTTGAAGGTGTGCTTGCCGAGCTGAGTGACTCTTTTGATGAAGATCAGGCTGCGAGTGAACTGCTTAAAATTCGCGATGCAGCAGGTCGCCGTTTTGAAGATGAGCGGGTGTGGCAGCGTCAGGCCCGTTTTTTACGGAATAAAGGTTATAGCAGTGCTACAGTGCTGCGTGTATTGAAAGAAAAGGTGGGGGATTCCCTGTGAAAGCATCAGAGATTCGACAAAAGTTTCTAGATTATTATGCAGCAAGAGGGCACGAGGTTGTGAGCTCCAGTTCTCTGGTACCGCATGGTGATCCGACACTGATGTTTACCAATGCGGGTATGGTGCCGTTTAAACATGTGTTTCTTGGTAATGAATCCCGCCCCTATGTGACCGCAACCTCTTCACAGAAGTGTGTGCGTGCCGGCGGCAAGCATAACGATCTGGAAAATGTTGGTCACACAGCACGCCATCACACCTTTTTTGAAATGCTGGGTAATTTCTCTTTCGGTGACTATTTCAAACATGATGCCATTGCCTACGCATGGGAATTTCTCACGGTAGATTTGAAACTGGATGCGGATCGTCTTTTCATCACTGTTTTTGAAGAAGATGATGAAGCGTATGACATCTGGACCAAAGAGGTGGGGATCGCTCAGGATAAAATCACCCGCATAGGTGCCAAGGATAATTTCTGGTCCATGGGTGATACTGGTCCCTGTGGCCCCTGTTCGGAGATCTTCTTCGATCATGGTGAAGATGTATGGGGTGGCCCACCGGGGACACCGGAAGAAGATGGTGACCGCTTTGTCGAGATCTGGAATCTGGTATTCATGCAGTATGACCGCGATGCTGAAGGTAGACTGAATCCGCTGCCGAAACCCTCTGTTGATACAGGCATGGGCCTGGAGCGTATAGCTGCTGTGATGCAGGGTGTGCACAACAATTATGATATTGATCTTTTCAAAGCCCTGATTGGCAAAGCCTGTGATGTGACAGGAGTACAATTCGGTGAAGATACCGACAAGGATGTCTCCTTGCGTGTCCTGGCTGATCATCTGCGTTCTGTTGCGTTTTTATTGGCTGATGGTGTGTTGCCGAGTAATGAGGGCCGCGGCTTTGTATTGCGCCGTATCCTGCGCAGGGCATGTCGCCATGGACGCCTGCTGGGTATGGAAGAGGCATTCATTTACAAACTCGTGGATGCTCTGGTTATTGAGATGGGTTCCCACTTCGCCGAACTCAAAGAGAATCAGGCGAATATTGAACATGTGATCCGCATTGAAGAAGAGCGTTTTATCAAAACGCTGGATAAGGGTTTGAAGCTGGTGGGACAGGCTGCATCGGATGCAGGTGAGGGTGGTACGATTCCGGGTAAAACGCTGTTTGCCCTGTATGACACATTCGGTTTCCCGACTGATTTGACTGCTGATATCCTGAAAGGCTCGACTGTTTCACTGGATATGGACGGTTTTCAGGTCTGTATGGAAGAGCAGCGTGCGCGTGCGCGTGCTGCATGGGGCGGATCGGGTGAATCAGCATTGCCGAAAGCGCTGTTTGAATTGCGTGAAGAGCGTGGTCCGACTGAATTCCTGGGTTATTCCACACTGGCGGCAGAAGGTGTGATTTCAGGCCTGATTAAAGATGGTGAAGCTGTCGATACCCTGAATGAGGGTGAAGAGGCCTGGCTGGTTTGCAATCAGACACCATTTTATGGCGAGTCCGGTGGACAGGTCGGTGATAGCGGTATCATCGCAACTGAAGGTGCTGAGTTTGTTGTTACAGATACCAAAAAGCTGCTTTCTGATTTGTTTGTGCATGTCGGTAAGGTTGATAAAGGGTCGGTTGCAACAGGTTCAATCGCCCACCTGGAGGTAGGCGGTGAGCGGCGCGATGCGATTCGTCGCAATCACACTGCTACCCATCTGATGCATGCTGTATTGCGTGATGTGTTGGGTGAACATGTGAAGCAGGCTGGTTCGCTGGTGAATGCGGAACGTCTGCGTTTCGATTTTAATCACTTTCAGCCGGTAACTCGTGAAGACGTTGCAAGGATTGAAGCCACGGTCAATGCCGCAATCTGGGCCAACGATGCGGTTGAAACCAAACTGATGACACAGGATGAAGCCGTTGCATCCGGTGCGATGGCACTGTTCGGTGAAAAATATGGTGATGAAGTGCGCGTGGTTTCAGCCGGTTTCTCAACCGAGCTCTGTGGTGGCACTCATGTATCTCGTACCGGTGATATCGGCCCATTCCGTATCCTTGCTGAAACAGGTATTGCTGCCGGTGTGCGCCGTATTGAGGCTGTGACGGGAGCTGCTGCTTATCAGAGTCTTGTAACTGATATTGATACATTGAATGAGACTGCCGGAGCGCTGAAAGTACGTCCCTTTGAAGCGGCAGATGCCGTATCCACGCTTCAGCACAAGCTGAAAGAGACTGAGCGGGAGTTGACCAGTCTGCGTGCGAAGCAATCTACGGGCTTGCTGGACGATTTGATCAAACAGGCAGAGGACGTGAATGGTGTAAATCTGCTGGTGGCTGAAGTCTCCGGCGTGAAAGATATGCGCGATTTCATGGACAAGGCCAAAGGCAAACTGAAATCCGGCGTTATCGTGTTCGGCATGAAGAATGGCCCGAAAGTGCAGCTGGTTGCAGGTGTAACTGCTGATCTCGTGGGTCAGCATAATGCCGGTAATATCGTGCGCGAAGTGGCCATCATCTGTGGCGGTAAGGGTGGTGGTAAACCTGATATGGCCATGGCCGGTGGTACGGAGCCTGACAAGCTGAAAGAGGCTTTGGCATCCGTTACAGATATGCTGAAAGGATAGTTTGTTGTGGAGAGCATGGCTGCGAAGTTGGACCCTTTGATCAGTAAGCTCGGTATCGCTGGAAGCACGCTGCTGTTTTCATTTTTTGCAGTTGTGATTTCATTGACCCTGACGGTTACTGTCATAGCTTTATCAGAGGTCAGGGGATTGCCAATCCTTTGGGTAACCATGGCGATCATTATCCCTCTGCTGCTTGTTCCACCTGTTGCTTATATGCTCCTGAAGCTGATTGACAGTTTGAATCACTCCTATAAGTCGTTGCAAGTCACTCAGGGTAAAGTCAAAGAGTTGTCCGCTCTGGTGCCTGTATGTTCCTGTTGCAGGAAGATTCGGGATGATGAGGCCTACTGGGACAGGCTTGAGGAATATATTTCCAATCATGCCCATGGCGAGATGGCACATGGAACCTGTCCCAATTGCAAAGATAAGAATTATGCAGATTTTTTGCAGGAAGAAGGGGAATCCTGATGGGTGGTTTGCATGTTGATTGAGTCATTATCCCAGCCGGTTGCAGTTGCATTGATACTATTCTCCATTCTGTTGCTGGCAGGCTGGTTTATGAGCTATCGCCAACAGAAGCAGCAGATCGAATCATTGGAAATGGCAAAGCATGAAGCAGAACTTTCTTATCAAGAGCTGGAAGCTCTCTTTGTAGAGCGTCAGAATGATATCAATCTGTTGACGGGAGAGGTGACCGATTTAAAGATCATCCATGCGACCTTGAGCGAGCGGGTAGAGCAGTCGGCCAGGGCGTTGACAGGGTTGGAAAGCTTATTGTCAGAAAAAGAGGCCCTGCTCGAAGAGCTGAATCAACGTGTTTCCAGCGACAAAGCCAATATTGCCGAGCTAGAAATCACCATTGAGAAGGACCGGGAAGCCGCAGCCGAGAAACTTGCTCTGCTTGAAGAGGCCAAGTCAAAGCTGGGTAACGAATTCAGGCTGCTGGCCAATCAGATCTTTGAAGAGAGGGGCAAGGCATTCTCCGAGCAGAATCGAAGCAGTCTTGATGAAGTGCTCAAACCGATGCGTGAGCAATTGGGCGACTTTCGTAAACGCGTGGATGAGGTACATCTTCACGACTCCAGGGATCGTGCAGGCCTGCGTGAACATCTCGCACAACTGGAAAGCCTTAATCGCCAGATGTCTGAAGATGCATTGAACCTGACCCATGCACTGAAAGGGGAGAGCAAGGCACAGGGTAACTGGGGCGAGATGATTTTGGAGCGTTTACTTGAGTCTACAGGCCTGAGCGAAGGGCGGGAGTTTTTTCGGGAAGAGTCCATGAACGTTGATGTAAACAAGCGTTTGCGTCCGGATGTGATCGTTCGTATGCCCGGTGACAAGCATATCATCATCGATTCCAAGGTTTCCCTGACCGATTATGAACGGGCTGTATCAGCTACTGATGGCACTGTGCGAAAAACTGCAATCAAAGCTCATGTGAACAGCTTGAAAACACATATCCGGACCCTTGCAGATAAACGTTATGATCTGCTTCCCGGTGTGAATTCACCGGATTATGTGTTGATGTTTGTTCCCATTGAAGGTGCCTACCTGATGGCGATAGAAGCTGATCAGGGTGTGTTTGAAGCGGCTTTCGACCAGCGCGTGGCTGTTGTGACACCATCCACACTCTATGCGACGCTGAAATTGATTGAGCAGCTCTGGCGACATGAACGACAGAGTGAAAATGTTGTAAAGCTGATAGACCGTGCAAGCAAGCTGCATGATAAAATGGCGGACTTTGTAAAAGCCTTTGAAGATATCGGTAACCGGCTGGATCAGGCAAAGGACTCCTATGATACGGCACTAGGACGTATCAAAACCGGCCCTGGCAATGTGATACGTCAGATTGACCAGCTGGGCCAGCTAGCCGGTAAAACCAAGAAAGAGTTGCCGAATCATCTTCTTGAAAGTGCAGTACTGCAAAATCAGGCAGAAGAAAATAGTTGAAGCCGGAAGCTGCTGAAAGAAATATCACTGGCTACCTGCTGTGGTTGATATCATCAGCCCTGTTATTCACAGGCATAGCATTGCCGATGTTCTCATTCCATAAATTTTATATCTTCGATGATACCTTCTCGCTGCTGGGTGGTGTGTTCTACCTGTTCAGGGAGGGTGAGTTTCTCCTGTTTTTGATCCTCTTTGGTTTCACTATTGCACTGCCTGTATATAAAATGGTTCTCTCCTTTTTACTGATAAGTAACCGAATCAAGCAAGAGAGCTATAAAATAAAAATAGTGAATCGGCTGGCGATGATTGGTAAATGGTCAATGACCGATGTATTTGTGATAGCGATTCTGGCCGCCACAGTGAAGCTGGAGATGATTGCGAGCATTGAAATACATGCTGGTCTGTTTGTTTTTGCCGCAGGCGTTGTCGCCAGCATGCTGCTTGTGCAGCGATTGCTCGCAGGTTACGAACTCAAACCTGTGTAGCAGAGTGGTGGAACAGACTAACGATGATTATTCAGATTTTAACAAGGCGGTAACATGAACAACTTTCCAGAGAAAACCTGTGATATTTCAAGGCTGGTGCGTCACCCGAAGCTGGTGGCAGCGGCTCTTGCCGGCGACAAAACAGAGCAGCGTCGTGACGGTGTGTACGCATACCCGAATGAAGAATTTGAACTTGAAGGTGTCACGTTCGTTGTAACCGACCTGAAGCGTCAAACCCTGGGTGAGATGCATGATGCGGATGCACAGGCTGAGGGTTATCCCTCCATGGCAATGTATAAGTCCTTAATTCTGAAAATGCATAAAGGCATGGAGTGGGATGGTGAATCTCAGGTATGGGTGCATTGCTTTGAACGAAAGGTCTAAGGATACTCTGAAAAAGTCAGAGTATCCTGCGGGACATGGATGGCCCGCCCATATCAAGTACTGTAAGTACTTGATATGGTGAGCAAAGGAAAAATGATTCGGGCATCGTACCCTCTCTCCCTGCGGTCGATAATCGATACATAGCTATCGCGCAGCGGGAACACCGCTGCTTGCTCCTGCCTTTTTGCCACGCTTTTGCCTTTGCGTGCTGAATCACTTCAGGGCGAAGTTATTCAGAGCATCCCTAAAGCCTGAACGTTACTGTTCACATACCTTCATACGGTAGAGCCAGGTGACTGAGAAGAGTATGACTGCTGCACCAAAGAGCATGAGATAAGGGTCAGCCAGGGCAAAGGCGACTGAATAGCCGCCGAATAATAGAACCGATAGCAGGGCGATACGTTTGGAGTTGCAGGAGATGCACTGATGTTCCTGCCAGTTTTTGATCAGGGGGCCGAAGGTGCGATTGGCGAGCAACCATTGGTGCCAGCGCTCGGAGGACTTTGCAAAACAGCCTGCAGCAAGCAGGACGAACGGGGTCGTCGGCAACAGGGGCAGGAAGATGCCAATAAAGCCCAGGCCTAAAAACAGAAACCCCAATGTCTTGTATACAAACATAAGCCGACTCTACTCGTTCAGGGGCATCAAACGTATAGATGATTTATTCAGTTGGGAGATATTCTGAATATCTGCATCTATCTACTTATTCAGCACGCAAAGCTAAAAGCGCGGTTTTTCATTTGCGTGGATAACCAAATGCTTATGCAATTGGTGATGGCAACCCGTCCATGGGTTGCACGGAAGTTCTGAGGTTTCAGAGCTTCCTTAGACATTCCGGGCATTGGCATATCTCGTTGCGAAGCTGGGTGAAGGTAAACAGGCCGGTTCCATGGTAATCATCAAACTCGATACGAAGTGCATAGTTTCCCATCATTTCAATATGAGTGATATGCACGTTCTCCTTGCCCGTGATGATCTTGGCCTGATCAGGTGTATGGCCACAACAATCCGCGCATGGACAGTTTACGCGCAGCAGTTCGTGAGTATAGATGCTTTGATGAGCATCATCCCAATCTATTTCAAGCCGCTTATCTTCGCGTTTGCTGCGTATAGCAGTTGGCATGCTTTGTGACATGACTTCTCCCTGTAGGCTACAATGTGCTTCAACATAGGCGTAAAAGGCGGGACTACAACACTTGTAACGATAGGGGGATGGCATGTTAGCCATAGTGGCTTCTGTAGTCGTTGCAACATGACATGGCAGCAATAGTCTCATTGCCAGATAAAAACAGTATGAGCTTGAACAGGAGCCTGGAATCGTGACCTCTTTTACACGCAATGTGCCACTGTTGGCATTGAGTCAGGCACTGACGGTTAGTGCCGTATCACTGATTCTTACAACCTCGGCATTGGTTGGCTTTATGTTGGCCGATGACAAGTCTTATGCCACACTTCCTGTTGCTCTGATGGCCATTGCGACGATGTGTACCTCTATACCCGCAGCTTTACTAATGGAAAAGATAGGTCGAAAAAATGGTTTTATGTTGTCTACCTTATTTGGCATCAGCGGCAGTATGATTTCATTTCTGGCCATTCTCGAATCTGATTTCTGGCTCTTTGTTCTTGGTAATATGCTGATCGGTGTGTTTAATGGATTTGCCAGTTATTACCGCTTTTCAGCTGCGGATGCCGTGGATCATGGGCATAAAAGCCGTGCGATATCTTATGTGTTGGCAGGCGGTGTGGTTGCAGCTTTTGTGGGTACGAATATGGCCAACCTTACTCATGATATGATAGAGAGCGCCGAGTTTGCCGGTAGTTATGCAGCTTTGACAGGATTCTACCTGCTCTGCTTGCTGACACTTAGCCTGCTTCAACTGCCACCTCATCTTTCTATGGCCCGGCCGGGTGAGGCTACTGAAGAGCGGCCATTCAGGGAGATCATGAAACAGCCCAGCTTCATCGTCGCAGTATTATGCGGCATGCTGGGTTATGGCGTGATGTCCCTGATTATGACCGCAACACCGCTTGCGATGGCACATCATGCCCAGTCATTTGATCAGATTGCATTTGTTATTCAATGGCATCTGCTTGGCATGTTTGCTCCTTCATTTTTTACCGGTTCGTTGATCCGTCGTTTCAGTGTACTGCGTGTGATGTTTGTGGGGGCCCTGCTTGCTGTGAGCTGCGTGTTGATAAACCTTCTGGGCAGCAGTGAAACCCACTTTTTGTTATCCTTGTTCTTGCTGGGCGTCAGCTGGAATTTTCTTTTTGTTGGTGCTACTACGCTGTTGACCGAAACCTACCATCCGGTAGAGCGGGGCAAGGTTCAGGCTTTTAATGACTTTCTTGTTTTTACCACGGTTGCTGCTGCATCACTGACAGCCGGAGTGCTGCACCACCATCTGGGTTGGCAGGCTGTTAATCTGGGCGTGCTACCACTTTTGTTGCTGGTGCTCACAAGTATAATCTGGGCAAGCCGGAAGGCTGAAGGGAGGCAGGTTGAGGCCTGTGAGGTTACCTGAGTGAGATAGCCCATCTTCCCCGGAAGTTATGAGCGATTTATGTAGTTGTGATGAGCGGTAACTTATAATAAAACGTTGTTTGTACATCAGGGAGTGATTCAAAACCTATTTGACCTTGTTGTAGCTCAATGATTTTTTTGCATATATTCAAACCTAATCCGGTACCCGGCATCTTGTTGTTGGTATGAGTGTTGAGCTGTTTGAACTTCACAAACAGTAGCCCCTGTTGATCCATCGGGATTCCAGCCCCGTGATCGGTAACGGCTACAACGGCATGATCCTTTTCAATGGTGAGTTTTACCTCAATGGTATCGTTTTTTTGTGTGAATTTTGCCGCATTTGATATGAAGTTGCTCATCACCTGTAAAAGCCGGTTTTCATCCGCAAAAACCGGAACGGGCATATCATACTCTGGTAGCAGCAAGCGCAGCCTGGTATGGCAGCTATTGCAATACTGTTCATTCAGAGCAAAAGATTTTTCCAATAATGCGATCAAATCGATCTCTTCCTGCTGAAAGTCCAGCTTTCCAGCCTCAAGCTTTGCAAGGTCCAGAATATCATTGACCAGAAGAAGCAGGCGTTCGGTATTGCGGTATGCAATATCCACGACCGGCTGCTGTTGTTCGTCCAGTTGACCTAACGCGTTGTTGAAGAGCAGGGAGAGGGAACCGTAGATGGAGGTTAACGGGGTTCTTAACTCATGGTTTACCATGGAGATAAACTCATCTTTGCTATGATCCAGAATCTCCAGCTCCTTTAATCGTAGCCGTAATTCCAGCTGGCTTACGGTTTGGCGAGCAAGGGCTTTCAACGACTCTTTTTGACGGTCTGAAATGCTGCGTGGTTCATTACCTATCACACACAAGGTACCAAGCCTGCTGTTGTCACTCATAACCAATGGGGCACCGGCGTAGAAGATGACATGAGGCTCAGCGGTCGATAGCGGGTTATCATGGAATCGTTCATCTTTACTGGAGTCTTCGATAACAAACAGCTCATCGCCAAGTATTGCATGAGCACAGAAAGCAAACTTTCGGGGTGTTTCACGGGCATCCAGTCCAAAGTGAGATTTGAACCATTGCCGATCAGCATCAATCAGGCTTACCAGAGCAATCGGCGTACCACAGATCTCGGCTGCAAGTTTGGTAAGGTCATCGTAGGCCTGTTCCTCCAGCGTATCGAGGATTTCCAGTTCATAGAGCCTGCTAAGGCGGGATTCTTCATTCTCGGGGGTACGTGCTTCTATCATGACGGAACACACCTTGATGGAAAAGATACAGATGAATATAGAGCAGGCAGGGGGGATGTGGCAAATAACATGATCTAGGAAACTGCGGAGATTATGGGCTGTTGTTTGTCTCATATGAAAGCTCTGCTACATTGTCAGTCTAATGATCAAACCCAACAGAGATAAGCAATGAATACACAGTTGAATGAAATAGTTCTGAAAGCAACCGGTGCCGACTCCACCGAGCGTGGAGAGGTGATCCAGTCGTTGTGGAGCGGTTATGGTGAAATCGTGCGATACCGGCTTGAAGGAGTCCATGCCCCGAGTGCTGTGGTTAAGCATGTGAGCTTTCCATCGGAAGTGAATCATCCGCGGGGCTGGCATAATGACCTGTCACATCAGCGCAAAGTGAAATCCTATGAGGTTGAGATGACCTGGTATCATGAGTGGGCCAGCCTCTGTGATGAATCCTGCAGGGTGCCGCACTGTTATGCTTCTGAAACGATAGGAGAGGAGCAGCTGATGGTGTTGGAGGATCTGGATGCGGCAGGTTTTCCTCTGCGCAGGTCAACGCTTGATCTGGACGGTGTTGCTCTCTGTTTGCGTTGGCTGGCACACTTTCATGCCACCTTTATGGGAGTTCGGCCTGCCGGGCTTTGGCCAGTTGGCACATACTGGCATCTGGCGACGCGTCCTGATGAGCTGGCCGTAATGGATGATGATGATCTTCGCGATGCGGCTCCTGTGATTGATTCAATGTTAAGCAGTGGCCGATTCCAGACGCTGGTACATGGTGATGCCAAGCTGGCCAATTTCTGTTTCTCCGCAGATGGTCGATCTGTAGCCGGTGTGGACTTTCGATATGTGGGAGGTGGCTGCGGTATGAAAGATGTGGCCTATTTTCTTGGCAGTTGTCTCAATGACCGGGAGCACAGCTTGTATGAAGCGGAACTGCTGGATGGTTATTTCAAAGAGCTGAAGAGAGCGTTGGTTGTACGGGGAAGCCGTGTAGAGATGGCTGCGCTGGAGTTGGAGTGGCGTGAACTGTTTCCTTTGGCCCAGACCGACTTTTATCGCTTTCTGGTGGGCTGGATGCCTACACACTGGAAGATTAACGATTATAACAAGCAGGTGGCGCTGGCGGTTGTAGCAGGTCTGTAATCAGAGGGCCAAAACATCAAAGCCCTCCTTTCTTTTTAGATAGGAGGGCTTTGTTACTGTCGGGCTATGAATCTAAACTGTCTGTGGAAGCTCGTTTGCAATCTCCAGCTTATTTGCTTGCCTCAGACGTTTGTTCATCGCTCTTTTTAAACGCCTTTTTTCCTGAGTATGCCATTGATGAATATTTCTCCACTGTAGTGTGACCAGTGTGGTTTCCTCAGGTGAGGTGTGTTGATGTCTACCAAGCATAAGCGTCCTCCTTGTTGATGAGATGTGCTCTCCTCAGGAGTATTTATACCAGAAATGATGGTTTATTTCAAGCTTGTTCAGGCTGTACGGACTCTTCTTTTACAGCATCACGAACAGCGATAATATCAACATCAAAGTTCAGTGTTTCGCCGGCCAGCGGGTGGTTGGCATCTACTGTGATCCACTTCTCATCTACCTTGAGTACCGTAACCAGTTCAATGCCGTTCCCGGTATCAGCCTGGAAGCGCATTCCCTGTTCGATTTCACCATCAAAGTGAAAGATATCGCGGGAAATGTTCTGAATCAGCTCCTGATTACGTTCGCCATAAGCCTCTTCCGGTTTCACGCTGACTGCAATGCGATCACCTGCAGACTTGCCTTCCAGCTCTTTTTCAAGGCCGGGGACCAGTGCCTGAGTTCCATGAATGTACTCAAGCGGATCAACATCACGTGATGATTCAATAATATCACCACCGGGCTTGCTCAGGGTGTAATGGATGGAGACGATACTCTCTTTAGAGATCTGCATATCGGTTGTGCTACCCTTTTACCCGCCAACTATGGCGAGCAGTATGCCGGCAGCAACAGCTGAGCCGATCACACCTGCCACATTTGGACCCATGGCATGCATAAGCAGGAAGTTATGATGATCGGACTCCAGTCCCACCTTGTTCACCACCCGTGCAGCCATAGGTACGGCGGATACCCCTGCTGCACCAATCAGCGGATTAACCTTGCCTCCACTTAAGCGGTGCATCAATTTACCCATCAGGACGCCTGTAGCCGTACCAACTGCAAAGGCCAACATGCCGAGCACGAGAATGCCTAGGGTTTCGATATTGAGGAACTTTTCCGCTGACAGTTTGGAGCCGACGGCAAGGCCGAGGAAGATGGTGACGATGTTGATAATTTCATTCTGGGCTGCATTGGAAAGGCGTTCCACGACACCACATTCACGCAGCAGGTTGCCGAAGGTAAGCATGCCGATCAGTGGCGCTGCAGTTGGCAGGAAGATGACGCACAGCAGCAGTACTGTAAGCGGAAATGCGATTTTTTCTGCTTTACTGACATGGCGTAGCTGCTCCATTTTCACCTTACGCTCAGCTTCTGTGGTAAGCAGGCGCATGATCGGAGGCTGAATGATCGGAACCAGTGCCATATAGGAGTATGCGGCAACAGCAATTGCACCAAGAAGGTCTGGTGCAAGCCGGGAGGCCAGGAAGATAGCTGTGGGGCCATCTGCACCACCGATGATGCCGATAGCTGCAGCATCTGCGAGGGTAAAGTCAAAGCCGGGAATCATATTCAGCGCCAGAGCACCAATCAGGGTAGTGAAAATGCCGAACTGAGCGGCAGCACCGAGCATCAGGGTTCTCGGCATGGCAATCAGTGCACCGAAATCGGTCAATGCACCGACACCCATGAAGATCAGTAGTGGAAAGATGCCTGTTTCAATGCCGACATGGTAAATCATGCCCAGCATGCCATCGGGGCCGGAGATCGCTGCTACCGGCACATTGCTTAAAATCGCACCGAAGCCGATCGGAACCAGCAGTAGTGGTTCGAATTTTTTGACAATAGCCAGATAGAGCAACAGCAGCCCTACGCCGATCATCAATATCTGTCCCCACTCGAAATTGGCAATGCCGGTAGTGATCCATAGTTTTTCTAATATTTCATTCTGCATAGTGATTTCTTTACTCGCTTATCAGAAACTTATTTTAGGCAATGGTGATCAGGGCTTGACCAACACCTACCGCATCACCTTCTTTAACTTCGATGCTGGCGACGGTACCACTACGGCTGGAACGTACTTCTGTTTCCATTTTCATGGCTTCCATGATCAGAACAACATCGCCATCGTTGACCTGTTGACCGACAGTGACATTGACCTTGAATACATTGCCGGCCATTGGCGCACCCACAGGTGTTGCAGGTCCACTTGCAGCAGGCGCAGCAGCCTCTGCAGTTGTCGATGGATTGGCTGCAGTGGCAGGCTGAAGGGATGTCACCGTGCCTTCAGGTGATACTGCGACATTGTATGCTTTGCCATTGACCGTAATATTATAACGTTCGGTAACATTTGTACTGGACGGTTTTTCTCTCTTCTCTTCCAGCCACGGTTTTGGTTCAAAGGCATCCGGGTTGTCGCGGTTTTCCAGGAATTTCAATGCGACCTGAGGGAAGAGGGCATAAGTGAGCACATCTTCGATTAGCCGGTCTGAGAGTACCAGACCTTTTTTGTTGGCAATGCCGCATAGCTCGACGGTCAATTTATCAATTTCGTCTTCTAGCAGATCAGCAGGCCTGCATGTGATCGGCTTGCCGCCTTCAAGTACTCGTACCTGAAGCTCTTTGTTTACTTCTGCAGGTGTTTTTCCGTATTTACCTGTTAATACACCGGCTGTTTCCTTGGTGATCGTGAGATAGCGCTCTCCGGAGAGTACATTGAACACAGCCTGGGTGCCGACAATCTGGGATGTAGGCGTGACCAGCGGCAGGAAGCCAAGGTCTTCACGAACCTTTGGAATTTCCTTCAGAACTTCATCAAAACGATCAGATGCATTCTGCTGTTGCAGTTGGCTTTCAAGATTGGTCAGCATACCACCTGGTACCTGGGCTACGAGTATGCGTGAGTCAATGCCGCGCATGGAGCCTTCAAACTTCTCATATTTTTTGCGCACTTCACGGAAATCGGCAGCAATCTCCTCGAGTAGTTTGAGATCCAGTCCTGTTTTGCGTTCCTCATTTTCAAGGATGGCAACCACAGATTCAGTGGCGGAGTGGCCGTATGTGTGGCTCATTGACGAAATAGATGTATCCACGACATCAACGCCTGCTTCAGCAGCCTTGAGTATGGCAGCTGTGCTCATGCCTGTGGTTGCATGGCTGTGCAGGGAGAGAGGGATAGAAACTGACTCTTTCAGGCGGGTTACCATCTCTTCTGCAATATAGGGCTTGAGCAGGCCTGCCATATCCTTGATGCAGATAGAGTGGCAGCCCATGTCTTCAAGCTGTTTGCCCATATCAATCCACATATCAAGTGTATGTACCGGGCTGACAGTATAGGAGATTGCACCTTGAGCATGTTTGCCGACATTAAGCGTCGCTTTCACTGCCGTTTCCAGATTGCGCATGTCATTCATCGCGTCAAAGATACGGAATACATCCATACCATTGGTAGCTGCGCGTTCTACAAATGCATTCACGACATCATCAGCATAATGACGGTAACCGAGTATGTTCTGGCCGCGAAACAGCATCTGGGAACGGGTATTCGGCATGGCGTTGGAGAGTAGACGCAGGCGTTCCCACGGGTCCTCACCAAGAAAGCGTACACAGGAATCGAAGGTGGCGCCGCCCCATATCTCCATGGACCAGTAACCGACGCGGTCGAGTTTTTCTGCCAAAGGAAGTAAATCCTCAATACGCATACGTGTGGCTAGTAGAGACTGGTGTCCGTCACGCAGGACGAGTTCGCTGATACCCAGTGGCTGATTCATCTTAAGACTTCTCCTGATGCTTTTTCAAGTTGTTATTGTCTGTGTTCTGCACGATAGCGTTTGACAGCCTCGCTGACGACTTCGAGCAGGTTATCATCGCCGGCAGTAGTCGTCTCTGCACCTGCGGTTGCTTTTGCTTCAAAGCCTTGAATGATGCGTGATACCAATGAAATAACACCTACGAGCAGCCCAAGAAAGAGAAATACAACGCCCATTCCCACGCCCATTAACTGAAAACCTTCCGCTATTAGCTCATTCATCGTTTCACACAACTCCAATTACTCTTTTGCAGGATTTCCCGATTAGTCGGTTGATCCACTTAGCTCAACAGGTAGAGCTATAGTCGCAAGATATATATAAGCAGTATTCCCGCATTGCAGGGCGTGCGCAGTGCAATGCGCCCTGATGATTCTGTTTTGAGGCCAAACTCTAAGTGAAAAGCTGCTTTTGTGCCACTTTGATATGCATGCCAAGCAGATGGAACAGAAGTGATCTACTATATGAATATTTCGTAAGTAATTGTTTTTGGACGATTTATCTCTTCTGTCCAATAAATAAAGAGCTGTTTAGTCTTGCCGATTGTATGCATGATTGTGTAACGATGGAGGGGCTATGTTTAAAACAACAGATCTGTATGATGAATATCTGGAAGAGTTGCAAGTCGCGTCCCCTGTTTTTCGCGATTTCGGCGGCAGGATCTCTTTTTCCGGTAGAATTGTCACACTCAAGGCGCTGGAGGATAACACCTATCTGAAAGCTGCATTTGAAAGCGATGGCAGAGGAAAAGTGCTGGTGGTGGATTCTGCGGCTTCGCTGCGTTGTGCGATGATGGGTGATGTGATGGCTTCCCTTGGTGCAAGAAATGGCTGGGAAGGCGTGATCATCAACGGATGTATACGTGATTCTGCTGATGTGGCCAAGGTGGATATCGGTGTGAAGGCGCTTGCAACCATACCCAGGAAAACAACCAAACGGAATCAGGGCGTGATGGATATTCCGCTTCGATTCGCTGATGTGCTCTTTTATCCTGGTGAATATCTGTATGCTGATGAAGATGGCATTGTGATTTCAAAAAACAAAGTGGCTGATCATTGAACCTGGATATTCACCCTTTTGAACAAACTTGCAGTGATTGTTATAGTTAAACATCGGATGAGACGGTGCTATTATAGTAGATGATTTAGGGGTCAGACTGGATGGGATGGATAGCCAGTCTCAGAAGTCGCCAGATGTTGATCACAGGAGGTTCTATTGAGCTGGCAGATATTTACCGGACTGGCTGGTGGGGTTGGCCTCTTTTTGCTCGGCATGGAGCTGATGACCGACGGCCTGAAGCTTTCAGCGGGAAAATCTCTGCAAAAAATTCTCAAGCGCTCAACAAAAACGCCACTTAGAGGTGTATTGGCAGGCGCCCTGATTACTTCTCTTGTACAGTCATCCAGTGCGGTAACTGTGGCAACAATCGGTTTCGTCAATGCTGGTCTGCTCAAGCTTAAACACGCTATTCGTGTAGCCTATGGTAGTAATCTGGGTACGACGATGACTGGTTGGCTGGTTGCGATAATTGGCTTTCATGTAAATTTAAAAGCGTTTGCTTTGCCGGCCATCGGTATAGGCATGCTGATGACCCTGCTGTTGCAGGATGGACGATATGCAGCCCTTGGCAAGGTTATCGCCGGGTTCGGGCTTTTCTTTCTCGGTATTGACTTGATGAAGTCCGGATTCGAAGGTCTGGAAGGTATGATCTCCCTTGAAGCTATTGAGCAGGGGGGGGTGATCAGTCTGGCTGTGTTCATCGGGGTCGGATTCCTTATGACATTGATGATGCAGTCTTCGAGTGCTGCGATAGCTATGACGCTTACTGCAGCAGCAGGTGCTGTGATTACGCTTGATTCAGCAGCCTGTATGGTGATTGGTGCAAATGTCGGTACGACCTCAACAGCTGTGATTGCAGCGATTGGTGCTACTCCGAATGCGCGCAGAATGGCAGCAGGCCATGTGATCTTTAATGTCGTGACAGGTTGTGCCGCACTTCTTCTGCTTCCATTGTTACTATATGGTATCGAGTGGTTTCAGCAATCCAGTGGCATGGCTGGTGGTCCTGCGACCTTTTTAGCGCTGTTTCACACGGCCTTTAATCTGCTGGGTGTGCTGTTGTTATGGCCATTCACCAGAGCTCTGGTCTCTTTTCTTAAGGGGCGCTTTGTTGCTGCTGAAGAGAATGAGGCGCAGCCGAAATATCTGGATAAAACCTTGATTGGAACACCGCAGTTGGCCCATGAGGCTTTGATTAAGGAGATGGAGCGTATCCAGGCGATTGCTATTCGTATGGCTGAGGATGCGATCAATACAGAGGCGAGTTTAAGTCCACGGCTGCATGCCGATAAGTTCGTACTGCACAAGCTTGCTAATGCAGTTGGCGGCTTCTGTTCCAAATTACGTAGTAAGGATCTACCCGAAGAGATAGCCGATGCGCTCCCCCTGGCTCTGGCATCGACCCGCTATTTTATTGATGTGGCCGAAATGGCTGAAGAGATTGATCAACTTCAGAGTAAGGAGGTGATCGGGGTTTATGATGAGTTGGAGGATGCTCTGGCTGAAATGCGCAGGCAGGCTGTTGCTATTCTGGAAGATGTGAAGCTGGTTTCGACCAGTGAAGAGATTGTGCAGCGGGAATCAACAGCTATTGAGGCGTTGGAAAGTCATTACAACAGGGTGAAGGCTGAGCTGTTGAGGGCTGGAGCGACCGGTAAACTAACAGCCAGACATATGGTGGCATTGATTGAACTGATGAAGAATATCGAACGGCAGGTCAACCACTGTGTTAAAGGTCAGGTTACGCTGCAGATGTTTGCGCAGCAGCTCAGCCAGAATGAGCCTTCAGAGGCTTCTGAGAATGAGATGGATGAAGAGGATGGTGTTTCAGAGAGAATCTGAATGCCTGCCCGGTTTCCTCTCGGGTTTCTTCTGTCCAGCTTTATAGCTCTCGATCAGTGCTGTTTCTATCTCTTTGTGTTTTGATATATCGGATATATTCAGATGCCTTTCAGCAATAGGTTGAATGATAGTGCGAATCTGAAGTGTACCCCAGCTGCTTATGAAGCCATCGAAATTGAACCGGCCGTCATGAACAAAGCTGCAGGCAAGACCTGTGGGCTCTGAGAAAATGATCTCTTCCAGCATCATGACATCGTATTCATGTCTGTAGGCATCCAGGCCGATAGATGCAGCAAGCAGGTCGTGCAGGCCGTTCAAATCACCTTGCCTCTGCATGATGGCATCCAGATCAATGATAATAGAGGGAGCGTAGCGTTTTCCGCGGAAGTCGAATTCAAGACTGGCCTGTATGTTACTTTTCATGGCTCCACCGTTTTATTTGTATGATCCAGGGGTACGATATTGATCACCTCTTCGGCATGTTGAAGCACATAGGCTTTAAATGCTTCGGGGATAGCAGCGAACCGTTTGCCTTTGCGGTAAACAATATGCCATTGCCGCATAATGGGAAAGTCCTCAATATTCAGTACAACCAGTCTTTTTAGCGCCAGCTCCATTTCAATAGTATGCAGCGATACGATTCCGAGTCCGAGCTCTGCCATGACTGCCTGTTTGATGGCTTCTGAACGGTTCATTTCCATGCCGATTTTCAGTTGCATCTCATGTGCAGCAAAGAAACGTTCGGCTGCAATGCGGGTGCCGGAATCGCGCTCGCGCACAATAAAGGGTTCATCTGCAAGTTCTTGTAACGGGATTGCTGAGGCTTGCCGGGTCAATGGGTGGGAGGGGGCTGCGATTACCACCAGAGGGTTGTCCATGAAGCGTACGCCGGTCAGCTTGTGTCCGCGAGGTGGTTTACCCATAATGACCATGTCGGTGGTGTTATTATCCAGCGCATCGAGCAGGCCTCTACGGTTGGTAACATCAAGGGTGACCTGTGCTCCGGGATATTCATGGTGAAAAGCAGCAATCAGTTGTGGGGCAAAATAGTTGGCAGTGGAGGCCATGGTCAGGTGCAGACGACCTCGTTTCAGCCCCTTGAGTTCCTCAAGCACCAGTGCAGCTTCATCCAATTGTTGACGAATAGTTCTGGCATAGTGCAAAAGTTCGTGGCCAGCTTCGGTCAGCTTTACCTGTTTGCCTTCTCGTTCGAATAGCGGGAGCTCGATCTGTGTTTCCATCTGTTTGACCTGCATGGATACAGCCGGTTGTGTCATGAACAGGGACTTGGCGGCATCGGTATAGCTGGTGTGCTCAACAACTGCTTCAAGGATTTTTAACTGCTTGAGTGTGATATTCATTCAGAACCTCTATAAGTTATTTTTATGGAGAACATCATACCCTTTGATTTTACATTATGGAAGCGGATTGTAGACTTCCCATCGTCGCCAAAGAGAAGTAAGATGCTCTTCCGCGAGGAGAGGGGGCCCCCGGGCTTCTTCTAGTTACATAAATTTTGGAGGAACTCACGAATGGATCAATCGAATCGTTATGCAGATCTGAGTCTGAAAGAAGAAGAACTGATTGCAGGCGGCAGACATCTGCTGACCGCATATAAATTAAAGCCGGCTGAAGGCTATGGCTTTTTGGAAGTGGCTGCACATATTGCTGCCGAGTCTTCTACTGGTACCAACGTAGAAGTATCTACTACCGATGATTTCACACGCGGCGTTGATTGCATGGTGTATGAGATTGATGAGACTGCATTTGATGATGGTTTTGGTCTGTTCAAGGCTGCTTACCCAATCGAACTGTTCGATATCAACATCACTGATGGAAACTACATGGTTTCCCAGATGCACTCTCTGATCCTGGGTAATAACCAGGGCATGGGCGACCACGTTGGTCTGCGTCTGCTCGATTTCCAGGTTCCTAAGGCGATGATCGACAAGTTTGATGGTCCTAGTGTTGGTATCTCTGACCTTTGGAAACTGCTGGGTCGTCCTGAAGTAGACGGTGGTTACATCTCCGGTACTATCATTAAGCCTAAATTGGGCCTGCGTCCTGAGCCATTTGCAAAAGCTGCATACCAGTTCTGGCTCGGTGGCGACTTCATCAAGAATGATGAGCCTCAGGGTAACCAGACTTTCTGCGAAATGAAGACAGTTATGCCTCTGGTTGTTGACGCGATGGATCGTGCACAGCAGGAAACCGGCGAAGTTAAAATCTTCTCTGCCAACGTAACTGCTGATTGCTATAAAGAGATGATCGCTCGTGGTGATTATATCCTCGAACAGTTCGGCAAGATCGGTGCTGAAAAGCATGTTGCCTTCCTGGTTGATGGCGTAGTAACAGGCGTACACGGTGTTACCACTTGTCGTCGCCACTTCCCGGACACATTCCTGCACTATCATCGTGCTGGTCATGGTTCTTTCACCTCTTACAAGTCACCAATGGGTATGGATCCACTGGTACACATGAAGCTCTCTCGCCTGATGGGTGCTTCCGGTATTCATACCGGTACTATGGGCTATGGCAAAATGGAAGGCCACGGCAATGAAACTGTACTGGCATACATGCTGGAACGTGATGAGTGCATGGGTCACTACTTCAACCAGAAGTGGTATGGTATGAAGCCAACTGTTGCGATCATCTCCGGTGGTATGAACGCATTGCGTCTGCCTGGTTTCTTCGAGAACCTCGGCCACGGCAACGTAATCAACACTTGTGGTGGTGGTTCTTACGGCCACATCGACTCGCCAGGTGCTGGTGCTAAGTCTCTGAGCCAGGCATATGATTGCTGGAAGTCAGGTACTGATCCGATTGAATACGCTAAGACTCATAACGAGTTTGCACGTGCATTCGAATCATTCCCGGGCGATGCAGATGCGATCTACGCTGGCTGGCGCGACAATCTGGGCGTGCATAAATAAGCCCAGACTCTCGAGTCTACAAAATGAAAAGGCCTCCGCGAAAGCGGGGGCCTTTTTTTTATTCATCCCGGAATTTCGGGAAATTCTCATTTCATAGAGCTGGGAGGTGATTGAGGTGTATGCAGTTACAGGCAATATTTTCGTTCATTCTTTGTTCGTACAAAGAATGAACCAAGAAAAACGCCCCGAAAGCAGCCTGCCCTTCGGGTACCCGGTTCTGCATTTTAACAAATCTGCAGGATAGCTGATTTGGGCGCTCTTCAGAGCGGGGTGAATCCCTGATGGCCATGGATGGCCTGAATCAAAATCGGTCGCTGCCCTGCAGCTTTTCTCCGATTTTGGATATTCTTCTCGGCTGTCTGCTAGCGGGGGATCAACCCTCTCGAATCGATTAGTCATGGCTCTCTGTTTGCATGAGAGTATTTCCCGCTAATCTACTATGAGCCTTTTTTTTTGTTGCGCACAACTTTGACGCAATCTGATTCTTGGACTACGCTCAATCTATGAATGTTCTTAATGGTCCTTTGATCGTGACGACAGATAGATACATGTCCATAATAAGTTAGCCATCAAAAAACTGGAGTGAATATTGTGTTTCGGAGTTTTATAGTTTGTCTTTATGCATTACTGTTTCTTGTGGGGTGCGCTTCAAGCGGTAATAGTCGCATTGATAGCATTCCAATGTATGGGCAGCCAGAAATTGAAAGGCCTGACTTTCTCCAAAAAGCAGATGAAGATCTCATCAAAAAAGCCGTTCAAGGATTCGGTAGTAGAGAAAAAGCAAGTAAAGCTTGGTACGCTCAAGGTGATAAGTTTATGCGTGAAGGCAACCTGGACTTTGCAATGCGGCGTTACAATCAGTCTTGGTTATTAAATCCAAATAATTATCAACCATATTGGGGGTTTGCCAGGGTTCTTCTTGAGCAAGATGAGGTGAATGATGCAATTAAACACTTGGAAAAAGCAGAATTATTAATTGATGATTTGTATCAAAAAGTCGCATTACTTGCAGATATGGGTTCAGCATACACATATAAAGGTAAAGAAAGCCCTAGTTATTTTTCTAAAGCAAATGAAAAATTCTCCGAAAGCACATAGTTAGACTCTAATTACCCAAACTCATGGCGACGTTGGGCTTTTTCTCTGTATGAACAAGAGAATTACAAAGAGGCGTGGAAAAAGACTGCCAAGGCTCAAAGTCTCAATGCCCGTCCTTTTCCAGCCAGTTTTATTTCTGCATTAGAAAGTAAATCTCCAAGGCCGTATAAATAATGGCTATCAATAGCATAAAGAGGGCTTCCGCTTGGCTCCAGCCTCTCATGTGAGCCGTTAGATCATAGGGTAGGTGACGATGGATAAGTCAGCGAAGTTTTGGGACAGGATTGCGGAAAAATATTCGAGGCAGCCGGTTGCTGATGAAGCGGCTTATCAGAAGAAGCTACAGGTTACGCGTGAATATTTCAGACCGGATATGGAGGTGCTGGAGTTTGGCTGCGGGACAGGCTCAACTGCTATTATCCATGCGCCATGTGTGAATCATATTCGCGCCGTTGATATCTCATCGAAGATGATTGAAATCTCCAAAGAGAAGGCGGATGCGCAAGGCATCAGCAATATCACATTTGAGTGTTCGTCAATTGAGGGTCTGAAAGTAGCAGACGAAAGCATGGATGTGGTGATGGCGCACAGTCTGTTACATCTGCTGGAAGATAAAGAAGCGGTCATTGCCAGGGTGTACAGCATGCTCAGGCCGGGTGGTCTGTTCGTCAGCAGTACGGTATGTCTTGCCGATTCGATGTGGTTCCTTAAACCGGTTATACCGATCATGTATTTTTTCGGAAAGGCGCCGGAAGTGGTAAAGTTTTTTGCTGCGAACGAGCTGGTGAAGAGTCTTGTTGATGCAGGGTTTGAGATCGATTTCCAATGGGAGCAGGGCAGAAGCAAGGCCGTATTTATCGTGGCAAAGAAGGTTTAGTAGACTCCCTCTTGCATGAGTTGAGTCAGTAAAAACAGCAGGCAGACGAAAAATCCACACACAGGAACCCATAACGGTACATTGATACCTTCGGCAGGTTTTGCATCTGGCCGTACCTTCAACCACCACAAGGCCATATTGATGGCGGCAAAAACAAGCAGCGTAATGAAGCTGGTGAGTTTGGCCAATGTCAGCAGAGGAAAGGCCAGGGCAATCAAAAGTATGCAGATAGCAACAGCAAGCGTAGCAATTAGCGGGACCCTACGCAGTGGATGAACCTTGGAGAATAGAGCCGGCAGCATGCCCTGACGACTCATGCCGTAGAGTATGCGTGCTGATTTGATAATCTGAACCAGTGCTCCGTCAGCAATAGCGATGACACTGACGGCAGTGATAATCATCCTGACCGTTTGCTGACTTTCATTGACCAGTGCACTCAGGGGCGCATGGCTTCCGGCAAGTTCCTCAACAGGCATAGCCAGTACTGCGACCAGCGCTATAAGTACATATAACAGTGTTGAAATGACAAGAGCCAGGATAATGCCCAGAGGCATATTGTAGCGCGGGTTCTTTACCTCTTCGGCAATATTGATCATATCCTCGAAGCCGATGAAGGCATAAAAAGCGATGAAGGCTCCGAAGGTGATGAGGCGCCAGGTTTCTATCTCTGCTGCAGGTAATAGCTCCGGTAGTCGTTCCGGTATAGTCATGAGATGTTCAGCATTGATGCCGATTACCACCATCAGTCCTGTAATAGCAATGGATGTGGTGATTGCAGCCAACCCCACTGATTCGGAAATGCCCCAGCAGGCCAGCATAGTAAGGCTTGTGACAAGAAGGGTGATGATCAGCCATGGCGGTAGATCAACAAATTCCTGCAGATAACCTACCGATCCATTGGCGATAGTGGCTGCGGAGACGATACCTGTAATGATAATGGCGCAGCCTGTGGCCAAAGATAACCATTGCAGATGAAACGCCTGTTGCAGATAAACAACCTCTCCGGCGCACTTGGGAAAGCGGGAAGAGAGCTCTGCATAGGAAAATGCGGTAAAGCCTGCAATGACTGAGGCCAGAAGAAATGAGACTGGAGCATAGATGCCTGCACTGCCTGCGACTTCGCCGATCAGTACAAATATACCGGCACCGATAATGGTTCCTAGCCCGTAGAGTGTAAGCATGGGCAATGAGATGCTGCGCTTCAGGGGTACGGCCTTCTCCATAGTATGATCATAGTCCTCAAATGACTGTACCGACAGGAGTGTGGGCTTGAAAACCGGTGGTTCTGCGGTTGTTCCATGGATTCGCGTCCTGATTAATCTATAATAGATAACAGAGACCGTAGTAAGGAGGTTCTTATGAGTGTCTGGGTTGTTGTGGCAGATAGTACAAAAGCTAGAGTCCTGATGGCTGAAAAGCCCGGGATGGAACTTTCTGAAATGGATGTGCTGATTCATCCTGAGTCCAGGTTGCATGAGCAGGAATTAACAACGGACTTGCCGGGCAGGGCATTTGACAGTGTCGGGGATGCAAGGCACGCCATGTCCAGTTCGGTTGACCCGAAGAAACAGGAGATGGTGAGGTTTGCTAAACAGGTTGCGGATCATCTGGAGAGCGGGCGCACTTCCGGCCGTTTTACAAAACTCTATCTGATTGCAGCACCGGCATTTCTGGGGCATTTGCGAGGGAACCTCTCGCCTTCACTTGAAAGAGTTGTACAGGCGTCGGTCGATAAAAATCTGGTTACACAGGGCGTGGAGGAGATTCGGGCGCAGTTACCTGACTTTTTATAAGTTCCGCAGGTAAAAAAAAGGTTCATCGCGGATTGTCGGGCAGTTTCTTTGGTTCGTTTCTTTTCTGGAAACGTTGGAACAAATAATCCCACCATAATGGCGAGAGAGGAGCGGCTTCAGTTCTTGTTTACTAAGACTATTTCCCGGAGTTCCGCGATGAACAAAAAAAGGGCAGCGAAACCGCTGCCCTTATTGTTTGTCGATGTTTCATTTTTTCAGGAGTCCAATAGTGCTGCCTGGGCTGCTGCCAGGCGAGCAATCGGTACGCGCGGGCCTGAGCAGGAGACATAACTCAGACCAATGCTGTGGCAGAAGCGGATAGAAGCGGGATGGCCCCCATGCTCACCACAGATGCCGATCTTCATGCCGGGTTTAACACCCCGGCCCCAGTTCACGGCCAGCTCCATAATCTTGCCCACACCATTGGCATCGAGCACTTCAAAGGGATTGTCCTGCAGGATGCCTGCTTCGTTGTACATCGGCAGAAATTTGTTTTCTGCATCCTCACGGGAGAAGGAGAAGGTCGCCTGAGTCAAGTCGTTGGTACCAAAGCTGAAGAACTCGGCTTCATGTGCCAGTTGTTCCGCACGCATGCAGGCACGAACGACCTCCATCATGGTGCCGAACTTGAAGACCGGTGCGATGCCTTCTGCTTCTTCCACCTCTTTACGGATATTTTCAACATGCACCTTGATGCTTTTCAGCTCCTCTGAGGTACAAACCTGTGGAATCATAATCTCCGGATGCACTTCTATGCCGGATTTCTGGCATTCGCAGGCTGCTTCAAGCACGGCACGAATCTGCATGGTATAGATTTCCGGAAAGGTGATGCCCAGACGTACACCGCGATGGCCAAGCATAGGATTGACTTCAAAGAGGGAGCGAACCTTTTTGAGAATCGCCTCCTTCTTGGCAATTGCTTCGTCAACCAGAGCCGAATCAGCCACTTGCAGAATCGGTGGTATGGCACCATTTTGAGTGGAGAGCAGGCTGAGTGTGGCGGAGAGGACCTCTGAGCCGCGCATGGTATCTTTCAGATGTTTCAGCTGCACCAGGTCATCAATCAGCTGGTTCTCTGAAGGTAAAAACTCGTGGATAGGTGGGTCAAGCAGTCGAACTGTCACAGCATTCGGCGACATGGTTGTGAATAGCTCAATAAAATCCTTGCGCTGTATGGGTAGCAGTTTATCGAGAGCAGCCTGACGCTGCTCAAGTGTATCGGAGACGATCATTTCCAGAACGATAGGCAGGCGATCGGATGCATTAAACATGCGTTCTGTCCGGCACAGCCCGATACCCATGGCACCATATTTCCGTGCCCGTTCTGCATCTTCAGGAATGTCGGCATTGGCCATGACTTTCAGACGAGCGCGTTCATCAGCCCATGATAACAGGGTTTTCAGCTCATCAGAGAACTCTGCCTCCACCGTTGCGACAGCACCCAGATAGACATTACCCGAGGTACCGTCGATGGTAATGATGTCTCCTTCCTTGATAACAACATCGCCAATACGTGCACGACGGGCCATCACGTCGACTTCAATGCCGTCGGCACCGGCTACGCAGGGTTTACCCATACCGCGTGCCACAACAGCGGCATGGCTGGTTTTACCACCACGACTGGTCAGGATCGCCTCGGATACAAAGAAGCCATGGATATCCTCGGGCTTGGTCTCTTCACGTAGCAGAATCAGCGGTTTGTCATTGACTTTCTTCTGTGCGACTGCGCGGTCGGCATCAAAAACGACATGCCCTGAAGCAGCACCCGGGCTTGCTGGCAGACCTGTAGCCATAGCAATGACATCTGCCTGAGGATCAAGGCGTGGAAAGAGCATCTGCTCCAGTGATTCCGGAGCGATGCGAAGCAGCGCCTGCTCCTTGTTGATCAAGCCCTCTTCAACCAGTTCAACCGAAGTGCGAACCATGGCCTGGGTGTTCATTTTGCCGTTACGAGTCTGCAGGCAATAGAGTATGCCTTTTTCAATAGTGAACTCAAAATCCTGAATCTCGGAATAGTGCGTTTCAAGTTTGCTGCGTAGCTCTTCAAGCTGAGCATAGAGATTCGGCATCTCTTCAGCCATCTGGGCTATCGGTTTTGGTGTGCGGATGCCGGCAACGACATCTTCACCCTGCGCGTTAACCAGATATTCACCGTAAAAGATATTTTCACCTGTGCCGGGATTACGGGTGAAGGCCACACCTGTTGCACAATCATCGCCGCGGTTACCGAATACCATGGTGCAGATGTTCACTGCAGTACCGTTGGCCTGATCCGGTGTGATGTTGAATTCACGGCGGTAATCCACTGCACGTTTACCCGACCAGGAGCCGAGCACGGCTTTAATGGCCAGATCCAGCTGATCATACGGGTCTTCCGGGAACGGGCGACCGGTTTGTGCATGTACTACATCAAGGAATACAGCAGAAATCTCTTTTAAATCACCAGCTGAGAGGGCCACATCCTCTTTAACGCCTTCACGTTTTTTGATCGCTTCAAACGGCTCATCAAAGTGTTCATCATCAATGCCAAGGGCAACTTTACCGAAAAGCTGAATAAAGCGGCGGTAGGCATCATAGGCGAAACGCTCATCACCGGTCTGCTCGATTTCGCCCTGTAGTGTGAGGCTGTTCATGCCGAGATTGAGGATGGTATCCATCATACCTGGCATTGACATGGCAGAGCCTGATCGCACCGAAACCAACAGCGGATTATGGGCATCGCCGAAACCTTTACCCGTCGCCTTTTCAAGAGCGGCCATCTGCTCTTTCACTTCCTGCATGCAGCCGTCGGGTAAGGTGTTGCCCTGCTCCAGGTAGGTCAGACATGCCTGAGTGGTGATTGTGAAGCCAGGAGGTACATTCAGGCCTATCTGTGTCATCTCACACAGGTTTGCGCCTTTACCACCTAAAAGTTGCCTGTTTTTTCCATCGCCCTCTGTAAAAGAGTAGACGTATTTGATTTGTTCACTGCTCATGATTATTGATTATCCCCGATAAGAGTGTGTGCAGAATAATTTCTGCACTGGTAGTCCGGTAAAGAGGGGCAGCCGGAAGAGGCGGTCAGGCTTTATCGAACCCGTAGCCATCTTACGCCTGTTTATTATGGAAGAAAAGGGCATATCTGTTTGAGATGAAGTGATCTGCATGGATTTACAATCGCGTTACCAAATATATAAATAATTAATTAATGCAGGAGCAACTTAGGCTGGCACGAGGGGAGGGCGCTGTTGAATGAGATTATTTTGATTTAAATGCATTTAATGAGAATAGTGAAATGAACAAACGGTAGTTGTGAGTTCCAGTACAGGTATTGCTATCTGGCTGGATGAGGGGGAAGATCTGGATACATTGATCAGAAGTGCGGATGTCGCCAGAGAAGATGAGAAAAATAGTTGTCGTTTCTCAACCTACAGTGATCTGATTGAGGAGACGCTGATTTATTAGTCTCCTGCAAAAAAAAGCAGCGCTTCCCCGGGAGAGCATATGAGTCTGGTTGTGGCAGCGTCTTTAAAGAAATCCTATCAGAGTGGTGATATCATCGTGAATGCGATTCGGGAGGTGGACTTCACCATTGAATCTGCATCATTCGTCAGCTTTGTCGGACCTTCAGGTAGTGGCAAAAGCACATTGCTGAATCTGATCGGTTGCCTGGATCGACCAACCTCAGGAATGCTCAAGGTGCTGGATCAGGATGTGCAGGAATTGGACCGGACTCAGGCGGCAACATTCAGAGGCGAACATATCGGTTTTGTCTTTCAGGATTTCAATCTGGTCCCGGTGCTTAGTGTCTATGAAAATATCGAATATCCGCTGCTGATGGTGAAAAAAACTACAGCCAACGAACGCAAGGATCGGGTTGAGCGTGTACTTGAAGCTGTGGGTATGGCCGATCAGGCCTATAAGCGACCGGATCAGCTCTCCGGTGGTCAGAAGCAGCGGGTCGCGGTTGCCCGAGCACTGGTGACTAATGCCAAGCTGGTGCTGGCAGATGAGCCGACGGCCAATCTGGATCACGATACCGCATATCGGATTATTGATCTGATGAAATCTATGCGCGATGAGTTCTCCACCACCTTTGTCTTTTCCACACACGACCCTAAAGTGATGGGAGAAGCGGAGACGGTCTATACCCTCGAAGATGGCCTGCTTCATCGGGAGGAGCAGACTCATGTTTAAGATTCTGAGTATATCCGCCCGCAATCTGCTGCGTTATCACCGCCGTACCTTTCTTACCGGCCTGTTGATTACCATGGGTGTGATGTCTGTGCTGCTATTTATCTCCCTTTCCAGCTCATTCAAAGCCATGATGATCGGTCAGATTACCGATTCAATGCTCGGGCATGTGCAGGTGCATGCCAGGGGTTATGTGGCTTCGTTGGATAACCTGCCGCTGAATCTGATGCTCAAGAGTGATGAGAGTCAGAAAGTCGAGAACCAGCTCACTGATATGGCTGCGATTGAGGCGTGGTCCCGTCGCATTAAATTCGGAGCGATGTTCAGCAATTTCAATGAAACAACCAATATCCGCCTCAATGGTGTTTATCCCGATCGCGAAGCTGCCACATGCCCGCAACTCTCAGGTCGTGTGGTGAAGGGTGAATTGGGAGATAGTTTGCTGGAGCGCGGTACTATCCTCGTACCTGAATTGATTGCCACTGGCATGAATATCAAGGTGGGCGATACCATCGTGTTGGTTGCCACCAACCAGGATGGTGCGGTTAATGGTCAGACCTTTGTAGTGAAGGCGATTCTTGAAGGCATATCCGGGCCTGGAGGGCGCGATGGCTATGTGCATATTGAAGATGCCCGCGCGTTGTTGCGTCTTGGCAGTGAGAGTGTCAGCGAATATGCCATCCGCTTGAAAGAGGCTGATAACGTTCCTCAGCTGGTCAAGCAGTTGAACGATGCTATTGGTGGTGTGCAGGCAGATGATGGAAAGCCGGCCTTTGAAATTCACGGATGGAAACAGCTGACACCATTTTCGAGTATCGCCAGTATGATTGATATGCTGACCGTATTTGTGCAGGTGATGCTGGTGGCCATTGTGCTGATCAGTATCATGAATGTGATGATTATGGCTGTCTATGAGCGTATGCGCGAAATTGGCACACTTGCCGCCATTGGCACATCTCCCGGTCGTATTCTGAGCATGTTTCTGGGTGAAGGTCTGATTCTTGGAGCGGGGGGCAGCCTGATTGGCGTGATTCTCAGCCTTGGCATTATCAAGCTGTTACAAATCTATCCGCTGGGTTTCTCCTTTGGTCGTCAGGATGATCTGCTGTTAACGCCGATGATCGAGGTTTCGGATATTTTCAACATCACTCTGCTGGTGATTCTGATGGCTGTACTGGCAAGCCTGCAGCCGGCATGGAAGGCATCGAGAATGGATCCTGTGGTGGCATTGCGTGCGGTGTAATGGAAAAGGAGTCCGAATGAGAAACAGACTGTTATTGATGGCGCTGTTGACCTGCTTTATGGCTCTGTCTGCCCAGGCAGAGGATGCGGTGGTTGTTGAAGTTGCAACCAATGCGGAGGCCATAAAAATACTGCAGGAAGTAGATCGTAGACTGCAGCCGGAAAGTTATGAGATGTATCGCAAGCTGATCAATATCGAGCCGGATGGTTCCAAACGTGAGTTTGTGCTCTACTCCGCAAAAAAAGGGCGAGAAAATATGGTGGCCCTGTTTCTGGAGCCTGCCAGTGAAAAAGGGCGCAGCACCCTGCGCATTGGCGATAATATGTGGCTCTATATCCCCAATGTTGGCAAGCCATTGCGCATCACTTCATTGCAGTCTGTAGTCGGAGGCGTGTTTAACAACTCCGATATTCTGCGTGTCGATTATGGTGTGGAATATCATGCACAGGCTCTGGAAGACAAACCGGATCACTACCTGCTCACCCTGAAAGCCAAAAACGGCAGTGTCGCTTATGATATGCTGAAAATGCAGGTGGATAAAAAGCATCTGGTGCCAACCACCATCGAGGCCTATGCCTCAAGCGGTATGCTGATCAAAACTCTGCACTACAGCGATATCAAGGATTTCGGCAATGGCCTGGTCCGCCCTGCCAGGCTTTCGACAGATAGTCCGCTATATAAAGGGTATACATCTGTGATGCTGTTTGCCCGCATCAAATCTCGCGAATTCAGTGATGAGGTGTTCAGCCTCAGTTATCTATCAAGGCTTAACGACTTGCGTTAATGAAGCCCGGATTTTCAGCACTCCTGCTTCTTCTCCTTTGTATCACCGGGGCAGTATCCTTGTCTGCTGAAGAGTTTGATTTTGATGTGGAGAGTTTCGAGAAAGATCCGTTCGAATGGAGTGGTTATACGGAATTCCGTTATGAACACAGTAAACTAAATGATGCGGCTGCTCTTTACCCGCTCAATTACCCGACAGGCAGGGGAAACCTGAATCGCTGGGTTGGCACACTGGAGTTGGCTGGCGACTACCATTGGGATGAAACGCGGCTGAGTGGCCGCTGGAATGGGTCGGGACAGGATGATGAGAGTACGACCCTGATGGATGGGAGCTTGTATGAGCTCTATCTCATCCATCGCTTTGATAAATCTCTAACAGTGGAGGTTGGAAAACGGGCTCTAAAGTGGGGTAAAGGTTATGCCTGGAACCCGGTAGCCTTTATCGAAAGGGCCAAGGATCCATCTGATCCGGATCTGAGTCGGGAAGGTTTTACACTGGCCCAGCTTGATTGGGTGAAAAGCCTGAGCGGAGATATCAAAACAATAGCTTTTTCAGCAGTGGCGCTGCCGGTAAGTAATGAGCTGAACACAAGCTTTGGACAGAAGAACTCAATCAATGTCGCAGCTAAACTCTATATGCTGATCTATGACATTGATGTTGATCTCTATTACCTCAATAACGGGGCAAGGCCAGGGCGTATCGGTGCTGACTTCTCGATGAATCTTGCCAGTAATTTCGAACTGCATGGTGAGTGGGCCTATATTCCTGATTATCCGCGCAAAGTGCTGGAGAACAATCTGTTGGTTCAGCGTCACAGCAACAGCCATGCATGGTTAATCGGCATGCGTTATCTCACCGAGCAGGACACCACCTGGATTGCCGAATATTATTATCAGGATCATGGTTATAGTTCTGCTGAAATACGCAGCTATTATGATCTGCTGACGAACAGTGTTAATCCTGTAGCTGTGCGGGATATGGGGCAACAGGCAGGTTTTTTACGCATCAACCCCATGCGCGATTATATCTATCTGCGCGTCAGTCAGAAGGAGCCCTTTGACTGGCTTTATACCAGCTTTGCAGCAACTGCGATTTATAATGCACAGGATCACAGTGCCACAGTTATCCCCGAATTTGTCTATACAGGTTTTGATAACTCCGAGCTTCGTCTGCGTATGAACTATCTGCTGGGCAAACAGCCAAGTGAATACGGTGAAAAACTTGCTGCCTACAAACTTGAAATGCGGATGAGATACTTTTTCTGACTGTAAACCCTCGTCTTATCTGCGCTTGAATACCCTCAGGATCTGATTTGAATCTGTCAGCAGCCCCTCTGGTACGAGCTTTGCGCCGTATATATGGGTATCTCAGCAGGTGAATTGTTTTTCTGATGGAGATATCCATGTATATCAGGGGGTTATGATGGAGTGATGAGCCCTTCATTTATTCCGGGCGCATTCGGAGCGGAAATATTTGCCGTTGCTGAAGGGAAGTTGTTGCCGTTTTCAGGGGTAGCACGATGAAACTTACCCTGGCTTTTGGTATGCAATATGATCAGGCCTCTGCAGGAAGCTCTCCTGTTGCGCCCCTAAAAGCCAATGGCAGGTCTGAAGTTGTTGCAGCAGAGGCTGTTATCGATGTGATTGCCGAACCGGCTGATACTGCGGAAGTCGAATTTAACGAGAGGCTTGGCATATTTTTTCTAACGTATAATCTGCATGGGGTTCCACATCCCTTCATCAGGGGTGCGGAAAATATTGATCTGTTTGTCTGAGCCTTTGTGAGATGAAGATCTTTGGCACACAGCATATAATCATCTAAGCTGTCTGGACTGAATCGGTGTGCGAATGAGATAAATAAAAACAGGTTGAGGGTGGGGTTATGCCAGAGCAGAACTACGATGAGCTTAGAGCATCCGAGCGCCATGCCATAGATTTGGCAGTGGAAGTTTCTCCTGTATCAGATCAGCAGGAGTCTTTTTGCGATAAGACAGCCTTGATGAACGTATCCGGTGGCGGGGTGTGTTTCTCTACCTTTGAATCAGGACTCTATGCCATAGGACAAAAACTATGCCTGAAGGTTTGTCTGCCGGGTACTGACGAGCTTGATGCATGCATGGAGTGTAAGGCCAGGGTTGTCTGGATGCATGTTACCGGTCAGGTAGATAAAGAGGCGCGGAAGCAGATGCTGATTGGGGTATGTCTGGATGGCTTTATGTCTTTTGAAAGCCATCAGCAGGAGCAGCTACAGAACATCGAGTCAGGTGAGGCTTCATGAGAAAGGCGTTGCACTTTGCCTATATTGAACAGGCCAGCTATAGCCTGATCGGTTTTATTCCTTATCTACTTGCGCTCTACCTTCTGATCTATCTGGATGTTGAGATCAATACTACGGTGCTTGTGGTTGCATTGAGTGCGCTGGTTGCACATTTGAGCGGATTTATGCTGATTAGAAGTTTTGGTAAGCAGCTGAAGTCGGTGCATGATAAAACAGGAAAAGCCATCATGGCGGATCGTAGATATTCCATTGAAATGGATGCAAATACCCCTGATGAGCTGGCTGGTATTGTACAGCATTTTAATACTATGCTGGCTGAATCTGAGCGGTCATCGCAAAACTTTCAGGAGATGACAGCCAAAATGATGCTTTATGCGAGAGATATTGAGCATTATCAGCAGCGATTACGGGAGGAGGGGACTTCACGGCTGCGTCTGAGCCGTTACGTTGATGATAGTTTGGTTGATAAAATCCTGAACGATGAAGAAGATACCCTGCTGCAAAATACCAGACAGGAAGCAACTATCTTGTTTGCCGATATCCGTTCATTTACAGCTATTTCCGAGCATATGGCACCTGAAGAGGTGATTGGCATGCTTAACGCGTATTTTGATGCCATGGTGCAGATCATCTTTCAGCATAACGGTGTGTTGGACAAATTTGTTGGTGATGAATTGATGGCGACATTCGGGCTTTTGGGCGAACCTGAAGAGGGAGCCAGCCATGCGCTGAATGCTGCGATTGCGATGCAGGGCCGTATTCGATCACTCATGTCTGAATTCAGATTGAAGGGCTATCCGGTCTTTGATGTTGGGATCGGTATCAATACCGGTGAAGTTGTCATCGGTAGCGTAGGCTCCAAAAACCGGATGGATTATACGGTGATAGGCGATACCGTAAATGTCGCTGCGCGGCTTGAGCAGATGGCAGAGGGGGGGTGTATTATTGTTGGTGAAGAGACATATCAACGATGCGAGCCTTTGATCTCTATGCAAACCCGGGGTGAAATTCAGGTGAAAAACCGTAAAACAGCAGTGAAGTGTTATCAGGTGAATCCGGGCGTTATTCCTCTTAGAGGCTAGCTGTAGCCAGAGCGTCAGGCGTGGAGCCTGAGTATTTCTGAGGCCTGAAACAGCTCATCATGGTGATGTCGATTCAAGAGCGTCCCTGATTTCCCGGCTTAATAGTTGAATATCAGAAGGCTTTCTGATCAGGGAGGCATTTCTGAAGCCCTGTTGCTCAAGGGGGTTTTGAGAGCTGTATCCGGTCATGAATACAAATGGAACATCATGTTTCAGACCTTGAATAATTGTGGCTGCTTCAATGCCTCCCATGACTGGCATCACAACATCGAGAATCACAATGTCGATGTCGGATGCCTTTGCACGAAAGAGTCCAACCGCTTCTTCTCCATTAGAGGCACTGATTACGGTGTAACCAATTGAGCTGAATACCTCTTTGATCGTTTCTCTGAGATAGTCTTCATCATCGACAAGCAGTATGGTTTCACCTTTACCTGTTTCCAGTTCGCTGTTCTTCAATGGTGAGCTGACTTCAGCTTGCTGAGCTATGGGAAGGTAGATATTAAATGATGTGCTTATGTTTTCCCTGCTATTGACTTCTATCATGCCATTGTGGGTTTGGATGGAGCCGTAAACCATAGAAAGTCCGAGCCCTGTACCTTTGCCGACCGCTTTGGTTGTGAAGAAAGGTTCAAATACCTTATCCATGATACCCTTGGGAAGTCCACAGCCATTATCGGATACGGTAATTCTACCGTAATCTCTGGATACGGCTTCAGGATACTTTGCCAGAAACCATGCTTCCGGATGGTAATGATCGAGTGATACCTTGATATATGGACTCTTTTTTGCTTCTACAGCATCGCGTGCATTGTTCATCAGGTTCATGATGATCTGCTGTAGCTGGGTTGCATCGCCTTGAATGATTAAGGGTTCACTGGTGATGTCACAGGAAGTGTCGATGTTTTCCTGGATACCTACCTGTGCCAGGTCGAATGCGTTTTGTATCAGAGCGGTCAGATCAAGGTTCTCCATAACCAGCATGTCTTTGCGGGCAAAAGAGAGTAGCTGTTTGACCATATCAGCAGCACGATCTCCTACCGCTTTGATGTTGGCCAGTTTTTCTTCGACGATATCAGGCTGGTCTATATTTTTTTGGGCGAGAAAAATATTTCCCAATATGGCAGCCATCATATTATTAAAATCGTGTGCAATACCGCCAACAAGCGTGCCTATTGATTCCATCTTTTGAGATTGGCGAAACTTCTGTTCGGCGTGCTTGAGTTCGGTCATATCCTGCTGAATAGCGACGAAATGCGTAATTTTACCCTGTTCGTTCTGAATGGGAGAGATAGACATGTAGGTTGGAATAAAGCTACCATTTTTGTGCTGATCGAGTAGTGACCCACTCCAGGTATCACCTGACAGAATACGATTCCACATATCGGTATAAAATGCCTGATCATGCTGGCCACTTTTAAGAATAGATGTCTTCTGTCCGATGACTTCAGCAGCTTCGTAGCCCATGATTTTACTGAAAGCCGGGTTTACGTATTCGATAAGCCCTTCGTGATTGCTGATTATGATGGATTCACCGGCAGACTCAACAGCCTGGGATAGTTGCTGAAGTTCTCTGGTTTTTTCCTGCACCTGTTTTGCAATCATTTCATTTCGCTCATGCAGCTCTCTATTGCGCGCCTGAGTACTGCGCACTGTCATAATGAGAAGGACAGTTATCACAAGTCCGGTAAGCAGGGTCAGGGTGAGCAATGTGATATCAAGATCATGCCAGCTGAGTGTTTTTTGCATATTAATAGAAAGCTGGGAATTGCCAATATCAATGGCCTCTTCTGTATTGATACTGTGAAGCTTCCAGTGCTCGGTGGCTTCTGACTGTTGCTGTTTTACACTGCTCAGCACGCTGATTTCTTGTGCATCAGGTTGATCTTTTGGTGTGGGATGAAGATGAATATCTATAGTGATGTTGTTGCTGTTCTGGATAACCTTTTTAAGTGCATTCAAATTAACCCGAACGATAATCATGCCGTTCACGAGTTCATGCGGGCTATATTTGCTGTTTGGAGAGCTGTTGCCAGCATAAAGGGCTTTTAGCATTAAAAACTGAGGCGGCTCTTCAGTACTTTTCCGAATCATTGTTGCGATTGTGCGACCACTTGTTATTGCCTGCTCAATGTAGGGTGCAAGAGCGGATATCGATAGAAAATCTTCTCCTATCAGCGTGGCATGGGAGGGCGTAAGGGGTATGATATATTTAACAGGAAAGTAGTATTCAGGCTCATAATGTAATTTCTCTTGTCCATTATGATTGCCATGTATCTTATAAGTGACAAAGCCTGAATCCTGCATGAAGGCTTCAAAAGCTCTCCTCTCTTCCAGGGCTATATGGGGCAGAAACATGACACTGTCGATCACCGGATGTCGATGCAGTGCATCTTCAGCAAGTGCGTCGAACTCATCGGAATCAACGTACTCGGATGCCTTGAATAGAGATGTGATGTTATCCAGTGTTTCGTGGGCTTTACGGATGTTCAGAGCCACCTGTTCCTTCAGTCTCGCAGTTTCTGAAAGGAACTGCCTCTCCTGGGTGTTGATGCTGTTGAAGCAGGCAAGTGTGAGCAGGGCCGAAGAGAATAACAGTCCTATAGCGGTAGCGAGGTAGATCGGTTTAATCAGGGGGTTAATTCGCATCTACAGGGATACTTTGATTGCTTTAAGCATCAGGTGACGAGGAAGCTTGATCTCACCCATATTCAGTAGTGTAGTGTTGGTGAAAATGTTCCAGCGTCGATTGGCAATAATCGGTATGCGTTTGATACGCTCCCCTGCCAGCACGGCCACGGCCACCTTGGCTGCCCATTCTCCCTGTTCCTCGGGTACTTTAGTGATTGCCAACATGGCATAACGGTTCATCCAGTCGTAACTGGTGACAGAAAAGATACTCTGTTCTGTTAACACGGTTTTCCGGGCCTCTTTATCACTCCAGTTTTCTATGCCTCCGTTGTTACCTATAATCAGGAGGTCACTGTTTTGCTGGGCTTTATTGTATCCGGCGACCCATTCACCCATGTTTTTTACAAAAATCGGCGTAATCCTGATCCCCTTGCTGGCATAGCGTTCACGGTTGAGCTCAAATTCCCTGTGCTGGGAGATCACGTCCGGTCCCAGGTAAATACCATGTTTGATCTTCCTGAACTGACTCTTGATCAGTTTTACGACGGGCCTGATGGGGGAGATCTCCAGCATGCCTGTCGCATTATTGTAGGGGTAACCATATGGTTTGACTGTATAATTGATGCCGCAGAATACAACGGGAATCGGACTGTTCTTATAATATGGTTGTATCAGGTAACGGGATGCATTGTCATCAGCGGCAATCAGGATATCGGGACTGGATTGCTCAATATATGCCTTTGCCTGCAGGGCGATCTCTTTGCCATATTCTTTTTCTCTATGTCGTTTTGTATCCATATAGAAACGATCGAGTTCACACTTTCCATGCAGTATGTTCTCCATGCCGCGTTCTATGCCATCATTCCATTCGTATCCCTTATGATAAGATGAAATGTAGAGGCATTTGGCTGCACAGGCTGCTACAGGCATGGATAACAAACCAAGCAGCAGGGCAAAGAGTATGGTGATCGGGCGTTTGTGGTTCATCTTAAGCAGGTTTCCGGTTTTTCCGGTTGGCTGTGCTGAAACGGAGCGTATGGTGTAACCACCACCGTGGTTCCTCATGGCGACACCTTTGGAATCATCACGGATAAACTGTCTTGCAAAGCAGAATGAGTTTCTGTTCATTCGGTAGAATAGACCTTCAACCATAACTCCTTTTATGCCATGCAGACATCAATATTATTATCCATCAGCTGGTCTTGAGTCCATGGATCAATCGCAGCAGGGCTTCTTGCAGTAGTTAACGCACGGAACGTACGTTTTGCAGTACACTTATAGACCAGAATGCAGCCTTATTCCATTTTCTTCCTTGATCTGCCCCGCATTCAAAAGTTTTACCTTGTCATGCCAGATAGATTGAACCCTTAGCTGTGGCATCAGAGTCCCTGAGTTGTGTGATAATTGGCCCGGGCTTCCGGGCCAGCATGGCCCGGAGCGGAGCAATCTATCCATGCTGTCATCCACAGGGCGTTTATAGCGGTAAAATTGATCCTGCCGGAGGTAGCGTGATGTAGGTTCTTTTGCTTTCAGGCGTTGGTTTTTATCCTGTCATCAACGGGTGATGCATCACTCTCATCATCGTTTTGACTATCATCTCCTTCGCTGTTTTCTTCTATCACTTCAGGGCCCAGATTATTAAAATGGATATATGTCCCTGTGATGACAGCGATGCCAGCCAGTGTGAGTACAACGGTAGCCGAAGGAGGGAGGTCAAGAAAATCAGCTATAAATGTGCCTGCCACACTGGCAAGTATGGCAAGTGTAAGGGCTTCCCATGCAGGCCCGTTGTGACCGCGCCTCCAGACCGATAGGGCAGGCATTACCAGGTAAGCAAAGACCAGTAATACGCCAATCGCATAAATGGCCGGAACAATAATCAGACTCAAGCCTGCATAAAAACGCAGGCGGCCACTGAAGCTGTTCGCATGTTTTGGCAGTGCGAGAGCAAGCCCGGCAGCTGAGAAAAGAGCCAGCTCAGCTATGCCCTGCCAACCTATGCCGAGTACGCTGCCGAATAGCAGGCCCATCAACTGCCCCTCGCCATAAGGAAGGAGCGACAACAAGACCATGCCGACGGATGCGGCAAAGACATAAACACCGCCCATAACAGCCTCTTTTGGCAAGGGTGTTTCTTCATCCATGAATGCCATGAAGAGAACGGCAATAGCCGTGGTGGCTGCAGCTGCAAATACTCCCGGTATCTCCAGTGCCATGCCGAGGGCATAGCCCGTTGCAGCGACCTGGGCCAGTGCAAGGTCAACGAATACGATACGGCGTTCAAGTACCCGTTGTCCGAGTACAGGCAGACTGATTGCGATAACCAGTGTGGCTATCAGGACTGTGACTAAAATCATTGGCTCCACCTTGCAATACGTTCTATCATGATATCAAACATGTGGATGTAGCCCTCCAGGCCAATACCTTCAACGGCATCGGGCAATACCATCATTTTAATCCCTGCCGCATCGGCAAGGCGTTTGGCAATAGCTCTGTTGTTATAGGGTTCAACCCAGATTAACTCTACCTGTTTTTCGTGAATAGTCTTGATCAGTTCACCCAAATGTCGGGTGGATGGTTCAATGCCGGCCTTGGGTTCAATAAAGCCTGCCAGTTCAATATTCATGGCCTTCATGAAGTAGACATAGGTGTTGTGATAGGTGATGACCGGGCTTGTATGAATCTGCATGTAGTCCCGCCAGCGGGGCAGGGCTTCATTGATGGCGTGTTCCAGCTCTATAAGACGCTGCATATAGCGCGCAGCGTTGACCGTATCCAGCTCACTCAAACGTATAGCCAGTATTTTGGCTACCTTGAGTCCCATTTCGGGATCCAGCCACCAATATGGATTTTTATCCGGTGACCAGTTGCGCATCTGTGCGGAGCTGATGCCGCGAGGCACACCTACGGCCTCGATGGCGTGGCTGCCACTTAAATAGCCATCGCTACCCGGCACTATTTTTTTGTTTCGTGATAACCTGATCAGGGATGGAAGCCAGCCTGATTCAAGGCCGAAGCCTACTGTGAATAGCAGGTTGGCATCGTTTAATGCTCTTGCATGGCCGGGGCGAGGGGAAAATACGTTTGGGTCCTGGCCTATACCGGTGAGTACTCTCACCTCAATGTCGTGACCGCCAACGGCTTGTGCAAGCTGCCCGAGGGCTGGAACCGTGCATACAATCACAGGCTTCCCGGTTGCAATGCCTGGGGCAAGGCTGAAGAGCAACAGGAATAAACAGGGTATGACACTGTTCAGTGATTTATACATAGCGATCCAGCCGTTATACTAGGGCTCATATTGATGTCCTTTTGATACGTAGCTACTTGCTACATTAAAGCAGGATTAGTGCCAACAATGGTGAGTGTATAAGTGTATTTTATAGATGCCATAATTTTTATAAGTTAGTTTATTTTGTCGAATGGGTTACAATTCACATTGAAGATTTCAGCGGGGGCAGTTATGACCGATAAAGATCAGTACAAGATACATCAGGAACCATTTTACCAGGCTCAGGAAGATGAGGTTGAGCTGTATGAAGCAGCCTATGCCGCACGACTGCCGGTTATGGTTAAGGGACCTACTGGTTGTGGTAAGTCTCGTTTTATTGAATACATGGCCTGGAAGCTGGGCAGGCCATTGATTACCGTGGCCTGTAACGAAGATATGACTGCCTCTGATCTGGTTGGGCGCTATCTGCTTGATGCCAATGGTACACGCTGGCTGGATGGCCCATTGACCACGGCGGCACGTATCGGTGCGATCTGTTATCTTGATGAGGTTGTGGAAGCACGCCAGGACACCACGGTAGTGATTCATCCATTGACGGATCATCGTCGCACATTACCACTGGATAAAAAGGGTGAGCTGCTTGAAGCGCATCCGGATTTTCAGCTGGTGATCTCCTATAACCCTGGTTATCAGAATCTGATGAAAGATTTGAAACAGTCGACCAAGCAGCGTTTTACCGGCTTTGAGTTCGATTATCCTGCAGAAAGTGTTGAAGCAGGCATCCTTTCCAAAGAGACAGGTATCGAAATGGAATTGGCAGCCAAGCTGGTTGCTATTGGTCAGGCGGCACGTAATCTGAAGGGTCATGGCCTGGATGAAGGCATTTCCACACGTCTGTTGGTATACGCTGCAACCCTGATCAAGGGTGGCGTTGCTCCCAAGCCAGCTTGCCGTATGGCTCTGGTACGTCCGATTACTGATGATGCTGACATCCGCGACACATTGGATCATGCTATTGATGCGACCTTCGGCTAAGACCGATTGTATTCAGCTGGAGAGGTGGGTTGATCTAGATGCCGGAATTATCAGCAAGAAACAGTAAAATGGAGATGTACTGGCAAAAGCTGGGCTGTAATTTCGCTCAGGCTGACCGGATCTTCGATGAATGTATGAAAGAGGCCAAAGCACTGCTGAGCGATCAGGGTGTGATGTCCTATATCGAGAATGCCCGTTTTCTCGGGAAGATGGGAAGAGGCCCTGAGCCTTTGCTGGTCTATCTTGAGGAAGCGCCGGGTGTTGCTGCCCAGGTTGGTGAAGAGGCATTGGTAGATATGCGTGAGTTTGCGCATTATATGTCCACCCATACCAACGCCAAGGCTATAGCGCCGTTCCTGCAAACGATAGGAGCGGTAGCCCGTCGTTTGCAGACCGATGAACTTATGCAGCAGTATTTGCGGCTGATCCGGAAAATGTTGGATGAAACGACAGGCTCTGTGCATGGGCGTGAAACGACCTACCCAAGCCCTGGCTTGCCTGATCTGTTAAAAAATGCACCGCGTCTGCTTTCACAGCTTTCCCTTGAAGGTTTTGCAAACTGGGTCGATTATGGTGTGAAATATTATAACAATCACCCTGAACGTCAGGTTGATTATTTTACCATGCAGTCTGCTGATGCGCATGCTGTGATGCAGCGGGAACGCCATGGAACATTGATGGTGGACAACGAACGCAAGCTTGATGCCTATCTGCGCGGTCTATGGCAGGAGTCCGATTATCTGGTGCCGTATTCGTTAGCCTTTGATGAGCTGCGCAAACCTATGCCCTATTATGACAGTCTGGGCATTCGTCTTCCCGATGTTTATGATGATGAACGTGGGGTCAGCGGTATCAACCGCTATCGCGCCGCATTGGCGCATATGGCAGCACATCGTCGCTGGTCTCAGCAGATGGTTGTCGATAACTGGAGCCCCTTCCAGCGTATCGCAGTTGAAACCTTTGAGGATTGCCGGGTTGATTATCTGGCCATGCAGCGCTATCCGGGACTGAGCAAGATTTTTCTCGCTCTGCACCCGATTCCCAATGAAGATGATTTGCAGCTGGAAGATGTATCCCTGATTAATCTGCGTCTGGCCATAGCCTCACGGGCTATTCTTGATCCGGATTTCCAGGTTGAAAATGCGGATATCCGTCAGTTTGTCGAACGCTTTTTTGAAGCGATGAAAGATGGTGAGTCGAGCAGTATGGATATTGCCACTATTGCACTCTCCTTTATTGCCCGTACACGCAGACAGTCTGATGCATTGCCGAATACCTATTTCGAGAACACCGAAGTGGATTATCGTGATGATAATCGCCATTTGTGGATTTATATCGAGGAGGGGGATGATGAAGATACCCTCTTTGAACATCTCGATCAGCGCTCTGATGACGAAGAGATCAAGGGCTTGCCGCCAAGGCATTACCATGAGTGGGACTACAACTCTATGCACTATCGGCCGGACTGGGTAAGTGTCTATGAGTCGCTTCACCCTCGAGGCAATGCGGACTTTATTGACAAGCTTCTGGCCAAACACAGCAGGCTTGCCAAACGGCTGAAAGCGATGCTCGATATGCTCAAACCGCAGGATAAGGTACGTATCCGATATCAGGAAGAGGGCTCGGAGCTTGATCTTGATGTAGCGATCCGTTCTCTGATCGACCTTAAGGGTGGAGCAGCTCCTGACCCGCGTATCAATATGTCCCATCGCACTGACGGGCGCGATATTGCTGTGACCATTTTGCTGGATTTGTCGCAGTCCCTGAGTGAGAAGGCACAGGGCTGCAATCAAACGATACTTGAGCTGTCACAGGAAGCGGTTTCACTGCTGGCATGGTCCATTGAGCAGGTGGGGGACCCGTTTGCTATCGCGGGCTTCCACTCCAATACCCGTCACGATGTGCGCTACTATCATCTCAAGGGCTTTTCGGAAAAATGGGGGGCGGAGACCAAGTCACGTCTGGCTGCGATGGAAGCCGGTTACTCAACCCGTATGGGTGGTGCGATGCGCCATGCTGCACATTATCTGAAAGCGCAGAAGGCTGAGAAGAAGTTGATGCTGGTTCTGACCGATGGTGAACCGTCAGATATTGATGTCGATGACGAACAGCTGCTTATTCAGGATGCCAAGAAGGCTGTTCAGGAGCTTGATCAGGATGGAATCTACACCTACTGCATCAACCTCGATCCAAAAGCGGATGAATATGTCTCTGATATCTTCGGTCGCCAGTATACGATTATTGATCACGTAGACCGTTTGCCGGAACGTTTGCCGGAGCTGTTTATCGCACTAACGAAATAAGGAGCAGGGGTGCTCTGAAAGCCTGAGCACTCCTGGTTTTCTTGTTCGCCTGTTCCACTCTTTCTTGCTACTTATGCATCAATGACAGGCCTGCCCCCGCTGTTGCTGTGATGATGTGATGGGCAACAGTGCATATTTGTTAATCACACCTTCCCTGTGCGGGGATAAAAAACGTTGAAATACCCCCATTTTTTTGACTGGCACTACGGTTGCTTTTCTTACTGAAATCAAATTCAGAAGAGGACAGTCTAGAATGAGTGGAAATGAATCCCGTTTACAAGCAATTTATCAAATCACAAATCGTGAAGCCACGCCGGTATCACAACCTGAGTCTCTGAGTGATATTTGGGCTACCGATGTATTTAATCTGGCAAAAATGGAAGAGTCTCTCTCCAAGAGTGCCTTTAAAGCTGTCAAGAAAACGGTACAGACCGGAGCCCCGCTTGAGCCTGCAGTAGCTGAAGTTGTAGCCGCAGCCATGAAAGAGTGGGCGATAGCAAAAGGTGCCAAGTTCTTCTCCCATATTTTCTATCCCATGACCAATGCTACGGCTGAAAAGCATGATGGTTTTATTATTACAAGCTCTGATGGCAGGGCGATTACAGAATTCAGTGGCAGCCTGCTGATCAAGGGTGAACCGGATGGTTCATCATTCCCGAATGGCAGCATCCGCATGACCAATGCTGCACGCGGTTATACTGCCTGGGATCCAACCAGCCCTGCTTATATGATGCAGACTGAAAACGGTGCAACTTTAACCATTCCAAGCGTATTTATGTCCTGGACGGGTGAAGCACTGGATAAGAAGATTCCTCTATTGCGCTCAAATGATGCGATGAACAGAGCCGGTCAGAAAGTACTTTCCCTGATGGGTGAAACCGAGATTGCCCCCTTGAACTCAAGCTGTGGTGCGGAGCAGGAATATTTCCTGGTTGATGCCAATTTTGCCAATGCCCGCCCCGACCTGCTGCTGGCCGGTCGTACCCTGTTTGGTGCACCATCGGCCAAAGGACAGGAGTTTGATGATCACTACTTCGGTGCTATACCTGCACGTGTTCAGGTCTTTATGCAGGATTTTGAAGATCAGCTATACCGTCTTGGAATTCCGGCCAAAACCCACCATAACGAAGTGGCACCGGGTCAGTTTGAAATCGCCCCGTATTTTGAGGCGGCAAATGTCGCAGCGGATCATCAGCAGCTGCTGATGACGGTATTAAAGAATGCAGCCAAGAAACACGGTTTCCTCTGCCTGCTGCATGAAAAGCCATTCGCTGGCATTAACGGTTCGGGTAAACACGTAAACTGGTCTGTAGGCAATGCGACACAGGGTAACCTGCTTGATCCGGGTAAGACTCCACATGATAACCTGAACTTCCTGCTCTTCTGTGGTGCGGTGATTCGTGGTGTGCATCTGCACGGCCCGCTCTTGCGTGCCGTGATAGCTTCAGCATCCAATGACCACAGGCTGGGTGCGAATGAAGCGCCACCTGCAATTCTGTCAGTCTATCTGGGTGACCAGCTTGAGAAGGTATTCGGGGACATCAAAGACGGGAAACTGACCGGTTCTGAGGCTGGTGGTGAGATGGATCTGGGTCTCTCCCAGATTCTGAACTTTGAACGTGATCCGGGTGATAGAAACAGGACATCTCCTTTTGCATTTACCGGTAACCGTTTTGAATTCCGTGCCGTGGGCTCGGCACAATCGGTTTCAGGGCCTCTGGTGGCCATGAATACCATGCTTGCTGATTCCCTCTCATGGATTGCAGGAAAACTGGCAGCAGAACTTGAGAAGGGTGCAGAGAAAGCTGAAGCTGTTGTTGCTGTGCTGAAAGAGCTGATGGATGCACATGGTAATGCGGTATTCGGTGGTGATGGTTACTCTACCGAGTGGCACACGAAAGCTGTTGAAGAGCGTGGTCTGAAAAATATTCCTACTACGGCTGATGCGCTGCCTGCACTGCGTGAAGCCTCTGTGAAAACCTTGTTTGAAACGACCGGCGTACTTTCTCCAGTTGAGCTGGAAAGTCGCTTTGAGGTCTATTCAGAGCAGTATATTCTTGCGATAGAGCTTGAAGCCAAACTGGTTGTTGAAATGGCCAAATCAACAATTTATCCGGCTGCAATCAGTTATGTCTCTGAACTTGCGATGGCAAGCTCAAGCATGGCAGATATGGATATTGAGCTGGATAACTCCGTTGCAAAAACTGTTGCTCTGGAAACCAATGCCATGATGGCAGCTGTGACAAAACTCTCAACAGCTATGGGACAGCACGACTTTGCTTCGACTGAAGAACAACTTCAATACATGGCCAATGATATTCGTGGCCTGATGGATGAAGTCCGTCTTCATGCGGATGCGCTGGAAGCGGAAGTATCCGATGAACTTTGGCCTCTGCCTAAGTATCGCGAGATGCTGTTTATCAAGTAAATCGGATAACAGCTACAAGAAGCATGAAAAAGGTCGCCATATGGCGACCTTTTTTTATGCCGAAGTTACTACAGAGACATGGCTCTTATTTTATAACATGGGACTGAGTTATGAATACTGTATGCATAATCTGAACGGCAGTTTACGCCCACAAATGGACAGCCAGTAATCATTCTGTAAGCTTATAATTTCATCCAGACAGGGTGAAATTCTTGTTTTCGGCCTTAATTATTAAATTAAAGGAATCAAGGGCCGCATATAGGAGCGAAATAAATGGAAAATCCAGTACACGCATTGCCAAGTTATATATCAAAAGAACATCGGTAATGAAAACTGACCTCACTCTTGATCGAGCCAATGTAGATGATGCAGAAAAATTAAGCCTGCTCATCAATCAGGCATATAGAGGCCTAGAGGGATGGACAAGAGAAACAGAAATCGTTGAAGGAGAAAGATCCTCTTTGGAGGATGTAAGGAGTTTAATTCAAACCCCAGATCTTCATATGCTTGTAGCAACAATTAATGGAACGATAGCTGCGTGCATCTGTATAGAAGAAAAAGAAAATCAAGCATATATCGGCTCATTTGCGGTAAACCCTAGCTTTCAGAATCAAGGTCTTGGCAAGCAGGTGTTAAGCTTGGCTGAGAATTATGCCGTTAATCAATTGGGTTTAAAAAAATTCATAATGGTAGTCATTTCCCAGCGCGAGGAACTAATATCTTTTTATGAACGTCGTGGTTACAGAAGGACCATGGAAATATCAGAATACCCAGTACACCTCAATGTAGGCTTACCTACAGTAGAGGGCTTAACCATTGAATATCTTGTGAAAATTACATAATAAGGTCTTCCGGCGGATGCAGTTGCTAACTGCACCTTCTTCGCTGAAGGCATCGCAAGTTGTAAATGTGACCGTCTGATGTTGGCCGATAGTAGTCATTCGCGGACACTCAGTTCAACGAAAGGGGAGTCATTAGCTACTGGAAGGCATTCACTCAAACTGTCTTTAGGGTTCGCGATGGATCCAGTCAGCTCCCAGTGTGCCGTGTAGGCGTTGCAGATAATCCTGACTGGTTACCCTCTCAATCATGCGGTCAATCTTGCCTATACGTTCGGCCAGGTGAGTACGTCTGTCAGACTCATCATCATCAAGGCTTTGCATCAGGCTGTTCAGGTTCTCCCGGTGCTGCAGCCATAGCTGCGTGTCTCTGGCCTGCTTGATATCGAGGCGCTCTTTGTACCAGTCGCTTTGCATCAGGTAGTCGCGGCTGAACATCTGGCGGATCGACGTATCATGCAGATCTCTGCCTTCGTAATGGCCGTAGGCCATGATATGCAACAGAGCTTTCAGCGGCGGGCAGGCATCATCAATAGAGCCATCTGCAAAGTAGTTCAGTGCAACGCGCTGATGTGCTTCGCAGATGTTGTTGATGCCATCGACAAAGCTCTCCATGTCCTGTGATTCCGGCTTTAACATCGCTTTATCGAATACCATCATGGGCGTATCAAACAGTTTCCCGAAATGATTGCGCACAAAGCGTTTGGTGATGCGATAGCCTAGCCTGCTGGCGAAAATGGTTTTGCCGTTGTATTCAAAATCATCCAGCTTTTTCAGGTATCCCCATTTGATCATATAAGCGGGCTTCTGGACTCTGGCAGGCAGACGACACCATATTTCCGGAATCAGCATACTTATATCGTGATCGATGCGCCTTTTTGAGCCGATAAAACCTGCTGCAGTGGTAAATCCGTCATAACCGCACAGGATGAAAGATACCAGTGCAGTATTGAGGTCAGCAGTGGCTGAGAGTGAGTTGAACGGACCTTTGGTCAGTGCGCCTTCCGAACCAGCACCTGTTGTAGATGGAGATTTTCCAGTCAGGCTGCTAATGAAGTCCATGAACAGTTCCGGCAGTTCCTGAAAATGGATGGGATTATAAACGGCTAACGACCTTATGCCTGGTTCCGGCGGGTTATTGCGGCGACCGGGCAGCACTGCATTGACCGGGAAGTAGACGGGCTGATCAGGTTGCAGGTCCCGGCTCAGGCGTGTGCTGATTTCGGCCAGATACCGCGAACGAGGATCTGCCAGATCAGGGCGATCCTGTAGATAACGCACATTCAGGCTGGGTTTACTGTTCACGATGCGGGGGTGTGCTGAAGAGACGAAATAGAGATCCTCATCCATCTCCGATGCATTGCGGATCAGTGATTGCATGGGAGGGCTAAACTCCTCGAAATGCATGACGTCTTCCATCAGTTCGCGGGCATCATCCCTGCACATGGGTTCGAAATTGGAGATGAAGCTGTTACCACTGGAGAGATCGGCCTCGGTTTGAGTGTCCGAACCCCGGTTGATCGCTTCATCCGGGCGTTGAAACAGTTTGTGTTCACAGTTATCTACCAGTTTAATGCAGGGGTGATCAAACTCAGGATTAAGGCCGTTGACGTAGTCCCTCGGAATGACGATTGAGGCACTGATGTCATCCTCCATCTGTATTTTATACGATGCAACAAAATCCTGACGCAGCTTGAACAGGCGCCAGCTACCGTCATTGGCAAAACCCACACGTAGATAACTGGCCACGAGCTTACGGCCATTGTGGCGCAGTTCATGGCCGGGTTTACCATTGACTGTGTCGACAGAGAAATGCTCGTGCCAGTTGTCTCCCCAGGCAGTTCTGTAAAAGCGTTTAATCATAACGACCAGTGCCAGGATATGGTGCGGAATGCTTTTCAGCCACTGGTTGTATTCATCTGTGTAGTCATTCACCGAAGGTGTTAATAATTTTATCACAGAGCCCAGACTGCGCTCCTTCGTTAGCAGCGTTCGCAAATCAAGATTCTCTGATTCGGGATGGAGGAAGCGGTTGCTGTAATCGCGTTTAAATATGGCACGCACCTGCTTTAGATCCTTGTCAAAGTCATCTACGTAAACAGATCCCGAGATGACTGCTCCCTCGATAGATTTGGAGATCTCCGATTTTCCCCCTCCGGAAACAGTGCTCGGTTTATGGCAGAATGTACCTTCACCAATTGTTCCGATCAGTCGCCAGTTGGGTGAATGAGAAGGGCGCTCCATGCGTACTCTGAAGCCGCTTGGATAGATGAAGACATGAGATGCAAGCAGTTTAAGCTGCTGCGGCCCTGATTGGTTTTGCCAGCAGACTTGCATGTCATGAAGGCTGATCTGTGCATTTTCCGGCAGGTAGATGATACCGGGGTAGGATTTATCAACAGCATACCCTTCCTTTCTCATTTCAATCTTGTCAGCCAGGTGTGCGCAGAGATCGGCAAACGTGCGGTTTTCGAGCATGTCAATCGCACGGGGGAAATAGACCTCACCGAGATTATAACGCGGGAATGCCAGTGCGCCGCCGGCATGCTCCTCTTCACAACCGCCGAAGAGGTTGGCCGAATAACTGATCTGGGACTTGATCTCTTTCTTGCTGTAGCCGAAATAGTTATCGGCAATGATGGTGACAATGACACCGCGCATATCCCTGCAGACGAGCTTGAAGGCATGGCCGTCATTATACAGTTCATCTTCATGCTGCCAGCACATGCCGTCGCGTCTCTCTCTTTCGCTGGCATCGTTCATATGCGGCAAGCCGAGCTCTTTTTTTGTCATCGTGATCAGGTGTGGAGCCAGGATGATGCAGCCGCTCTGGCCGGTCCAGTGCTCAATGTCGTGTGCCGCATCATTTTCAGTCAGGAAAGGGTCGCCTGCATTGCCGAATATTGATTCGACAAAATCGAGATTGGAGACCAGGCCGCCAGGGGCAAAGAAACGTACCTCAAGACTCTTGGCGGACATCAGTCCCGCCACACCGGTAACGCCTGGCACACCTGGACGCACGATCGGCCGCATCAGCAGTGATACCCATGCCTCAGCTTTCCGTTCTTCTTCGCTGGTTGCCGGTAACTGCATCAGCTCCCGAGGCGGGTTCAATGCTTCCTTGAGTAAGCTGGCATATGCTGTGACGGGTACCTCGTATTTGTCTGCAGGCACAGGTAGTCCACCTGCGGCAATGTGAAATACACCCTTGGTCGTGCGCCGGTCACTTTTCGGATTATGTAACACCCCCTGTAACAGGCGGTAGGAATCCACCAGGTCAGAATGGAAATGAGTGCCGTTCAGCGGCAGGGATACCTCGCGCGCCATGCCGGGGCGATCGAGGATAAATGTTGTGCCCGGCAACTCTACATGCTGATCCACACCGTTCTCTTCCAGATAGGTATTGAGAAAATTCTGGATACGTTGATCGGCAGGGCAACGATAAGCCGATAGCAGACGTCGTTGTCGGGCGTAGTGTTTGAGCAGGCTGTCAGCAATGGTCAGATAGGAGTGATCGCAACTGTCCAGCGGACAGGTCGGTTGGCCAAGTGCGGCCAGCTTCAGGTTGATATGCTGGTGCCACACATGCGGTGGAGCAGTGCTCTTTTCATTGTCGTTTGATACAGTCTCAGTCATAGCTTACATCCAGTAGTCGATCCGTATGCGTTTATATTTACTCGTTACATTATATCACCGGTGATACCGGATGCCACAAGAGTTCTGGTTTTTTACCAGTTCTGTCGAATAGAGGCAGGCCTCCTGTTCTGTGCCTGTAAACACTGGGCACAGAGGATATGATATAGATATTCAGCAATGGCGGGCCAATCGGAACGGCGCAGTTTCTCAACGTTTGTATCCGTTGAAAGCAGATCTATGGTTAATATAATATGCATGGCTGCTTGTCGCACAGGCAGCACTCCCGTAGTGCTGCACTCATGTTCTGACTGCCCGGGGATAAGTTCTAAACGTATTCCCAGTTTAAAGCAGTCGTTTATCTATATTAATCTCTGTAGGGCCAGACGGCTTTGTTATTGCCCTTTTTTTCTTCGAGCATATCAAGATATAGCGCCTCGACCTTAGTCCTTGCCCATGGTGTTTTGCGCAGGAATTTCAGGCTGGATTTCACGGAGGGGTCAGCGTTGAAACAGCGGATTTTGACATGGATTCCCAGTTCAGCCCAGCCGAAATGCTCCACCAGCTCTTTGATGATCTGCTCGAGTTTAACACCGTGCATCGGGTTGTTGGGTTGATCATGCATGAAATCGCATCCTCTTCTGTGTGTTGATATCGGGAAATATACTCAATGCTAACACAGCTGGTCTGAAGCTGGAGTATAGGAAACAACGGAGTCAGGACAAACTGGAGCGATATGAACAGCAGCAGGCTTAGCGTGCATATTTGATGGCCATGGCTGTAACCACGCCCCATACCCAGTTGAAAAAGCATACAAGCAGCGGTGTCCACAGTCCCAAATCAAGTCCTGCCATACCTTTGTGTGCCAGATACGGGAATACGAAAAAGAGTTGAACAGCCGTAGGGAACAGGCTTAGCACAGTTCCCCTTAACAGCACTTTTGATTGCAGCATGGGCAGCAGAAACAGCAGACCCCATAAACCACCCCATACGATGCGTGGATAGAGCCATTCCGGGCTCAAGTATGGAGCTATGGAGACACCAAGCGATGATGTGATGCCCTGAGCACCGAACTGCCAGACGACAAGACTGTTGGCCAGTGCACCAAGGCAACCTGCGGCAAAATAGAATAACGGTTTTTTCATATATGTGGCTCCGGTTATCAAGAGGGGGGAAGCAACTGAATGATCACGTTATTCCTCCGGATGATGCCGCGCTATTCAGCACCAATACCCGGATCATTTCAATATGGCTTAAGTCAGCGACTGAAATGCCGATATATCGGATAAGGTTTGAATCAAGCACGGTACTCTGGATTGCTGCTCAATTCAGCATTTTCTTGCCGGCAGAGGGAGGTGGCATGCAGGTCAAGGCGAACATCAATGCGATCAACAATATTTCGCAAATGCAGGAGGTGGCGGCGAACAATATTGCCAACGTCAACAGTAACGGGTTCAAAGCCAGCGCCTACGTGCAGACCGGAGATCGGGTAAGTATCAGCCCGGATGCTCGTGCAGCCATAGCAAATACGGCTGGCGAAGCGCTCTCTACCACTGACCCGGCACAGGATATGGTGCGGATGATGGGCAATGAAACGTCACTGGCCGCTAATGTCACAGCTATTCAAACCCAGGATGCTATGAACAGGGCGCTGCTTGATCTCAAGAAGTGACCGATAAATCAGAAACTATCGGTTAGCTCGAACACCGATCCAGATGGTGTGACGACTGCTACTCTGTGACTTGTGTGCCCGCACGCGCTGCTCATCCACCTTGAAGCCGACCTTTTTCATACGCTGGGTAAATGCCGTGTCTGAGGTGGCAGACCAGACGGTGAGCACGCCACCGGGTTTAAGTGCGTCATAGGCATGCTTCAGTCCGTACAAGTTGTACAGCGCACCATTGCCCTGCCGGGTGAAGCCATCCGGCCCATTATCGACATCAAGCATGATGGCGTCGAATTCGTTTTTGTGCTCCCGCATGACCTTGCCTACGTCCTGTTCGATCACATCAACACGTTTGTCTTTGAGTGGGAAGCCGGCAAATGCGCCGATGTACTCACGATTCCAACGTACAACCGCAGGCATCAGCTCTGAAACCGTAATGCGTGAGCTAGCTCCACTGTGCAGCAGGGCCGCTTCCAGCGTGAAACCCATGCCGAGACCACCGACCAGCAGATGTGTGTTTTTGCGATCGCTGATCTTCTTGCAGGCAAGCTCGGCCAGTATATCTTCGGAATGATGCTGGCGGCTGTTCATCAATTCGCCCGCTTTATCCACGCGAATCGAGAACTCTTCGCCGCGCTGGTAAAGGCGCATCGTTGTGCCGTGCTCAGAGGCTGTATCAATCAGCTTGTAAGGGATCATCAGTGGCTTCCTTTTTCAGCACTTCATAGCGCCAAACAGGTGGCGAACACTGCACTTTGAATCAGTAAAATAATACTGGCGGGGCAGGGGGTGTGAACCGGCATGTTTGATGGCAGATGGGCACTATTTGCTAAGGCATTTATCTACCATGCGTTATATATCCTCAGGTTTTTAAAATGACTTATTGTTTCCTTCAATGTATCTGCAGAGCGTCACCCTTGATAAGCTATATCCGGAGAAGGAAGGGGAATTGCCACCATGATCAAGCGCGGTGCCATCAGCTTGTTTCAATGATATGTGGCTGCCTTATATTAACCGGGATAAGGGATGCTCAATAGATTCAACATCAACATCGCTATTTTAGAGCCACTCACAGCTTAATAGATCAATCGCAATATCAGCAGCAACTATACCCTCAGTTGGGGGTAAGCCTTTTGACGGATTCAGATCAAAACCTGTTTTTTGCCCTTCTGCGAGAATAAATGATTCGAGCCCTGACTGACGTAGTGCTGAGACTAATTCCATCTGTATGGCTAAGCCGATGTTCTGAAACTTAGGCTTTGCTGACAAAGGCTGAGTAAACTTGCATGTGCCGACTGCAACACGAAGTGGTGCAGGCTGAGTTGATTGCCTGAAACGTGGAAATAGTTTTACAGGAAAAGGAAACGTAAGCTCCGTGACTTGATCATAATCAGAAGCCGTAAATACTTTTCCTTTCTCTGAAAGCTGAAGGTATATGGACTGGTCGCGATATCCAGGTGCTGTAAATACCAGACGATACACACCCGCTCTCATTTTGCGTTCATGAACTGAAATTTCACCTGAAAAATATTCAGTGGGAAGGTAGGGATCATTTAGAGTGCGCTGCGCTCCTCTACGGAAATTAGCGGCAGCAACTGCTATCGAGCCTATATCCCCGGAATCAGTAAACCTACTTAGATGTATAGCTACAGATTTGTTCCAGCGTTCATCAATGAATAAAGTTCCATCATCAGCTGATTGTACCAGGAGTCGAATCATCTTTCGATTGCTATGCAGAGTGGAATGATTTGAAATGATCTCCTTAGCAAGGCTATTTGCGATGTTTATTGCAGCTTCTGCTTCTACTTTTGCATCTATGGAAAATGTCTTTGTTAATCGCATGTCGTACAGCCCGGAAT
>Ga0316202_10000174_pt1 | contig 96321 bp, 104 predicted proteins | sample 3monrhotite_MG_FD_204934 | JGI IMG/M metagenome (GOLD analysis project Ga0316202, IMG submission 204934) | Microbial mat bacterial communities from mineral coupon in-situ incubated in ocean water Damariscotta River, Maine, United States -... | ecosystem: Environmental > Aquatic > Marine >... | reverse complement strand
GCTTACCGCGGTAATGAACATTAGTTGTATGAGGATTAAAATTCGCAATGGTTACTTATATAAACAGTTGTAAATGAAAAACACCTACTTTTTTTATGAAATACTAACCAACTTTAGTGCCAAAAATGGTTTTTTTGAACCTTTTTTATTCGATGCTTGTTTCCCCTCAGTAGAAGGTGTATCATTGAGATGCAGCCAATAATTATTTCAAGTGAAAATCTACTTAATACCAGGTGTAGGATCTGATCATCGATTATTTGAAAATTTCAAGTTGGCAGAGCATGAAATTTGCTATTTAGATTTTCAGCCTTTTGGTAATGCTAAAAGCCTTCCAGAGTATGCGCAAGTCATGGCGGAAAAGGTAAATCAAGAGGAACCATTTGCTCTTTTGGGAGTTTCACTTGGCGGAATGATTGCTGTAGAAATGGCAAAATTTCTAAATCCAACAATTACCATTTTGGTTTCCAGTGCAAAAACACATAAAGAGTTTCCACCTAAAATTAAATTGACAAGAGGATCAAGAGTATACTATCTAGGGTGGGGTGGATTGCTAAAGTGGTTTTCTTTAAAGACTAAATTTGTTCTAGGAGCTCGCGGAGGAGGAAACGCAAAAATTGTTACGGCCATGATGGAGGATACTACAAATGGACATTTGAGAAAAAGTATCATGGCTTTATTAAATTGGAGAAACCTAGAAATTCATTCTAGTATCGTTCATATTCACGGAACGAATGATTGGACACTGCCCCATAAACATGTTTCAGCCGACTATTATATAAAGGATGGGACTCACTTAATGATTTATGATAAGGCTGAAGAAATTAGTACTTTGGCCAACGAATTACTTCAAGCCAAAAATTAAAAGATGGAAGACCAGCAAATTGAAACGTTAGACAATGATGATTATGGTCTAGAGCCAAAAGCAAAGAAGCCCATTTTTCTAATTGTAATCTGTATTATAAGTTTAGTCGAATCAGGTTGGGGGATTCTAGGATCTCTTTTTGGATTGGTCACAAGTGGGTTCAAACAAGAAAATTTAACGGAGTCAGATGAGTTTATCCAGTTGGAGGAAATGCAAACTTATGACGGACAATGGATCGACACTGAGTTAGATTATACGGCCATCGCTGAGTTCCAATACTTATCTCATTGGTTGACATTGGCCGGGGGTATTCTAGTTGCAATATTTGTTTTTGCCATGCTAAAACGAAAAAAAGCGGCATTTTATCCATTTGTTTTTGCGAAAATAGCATTGGCGGCTATTCCAATGTATTTGGCGCTTAGAATGGAATCTCAGTCTTTTATGGCAACGATGTTGGTGGTTGTAGCAGCGGCAATGGCAGTGCATCATCTCGTCTTTATTCTTCTGTTCTCGAAGAATCTTAAACACATGAGGTAAAGATCTAATTTCCGGTGGTCACTCCAATGAATGCATATTGAATCATATTCAATCCCATTTGCAATGCTTTCGTTCGGACTTCTTTGGTGTCGTTGTGTACTTCTACATCTTCCCAGCCATCACCTAGATCGCTTTCATACGTGTAAAAACAAACAAGTCTGCCCTCATGAATTAGACCGAATCCTTGAGCAGCTTTGTTGTCGTGCAAATGAATTTTTGGAAGTCCTTTTTTAAAGTTTGAGGATTGATGATAGATTGGATGATCGTAAGAAAGTTCAATAAAGTCTAATTCAGGAAAGACTTTTTTCATTTGAGGTCGGATAAACTTATCCATCCCGTAATTGTCATCAATGTGCAGAAAACCTCCAGACAGTAGATAATTTCTCAAGTTCTCAGCTTCTTGATTATTGAACACCACGTTTCCGTGACCAGTCATGTGAATGAAGGGGTAATTGTAAAGCTCGGTGCTGCTCACATGTACTTCAGCAACTTCAGGATTAATGTTCATCTTCCCTTGATTGTTGCAATATTTAACCAAGTTTGGAATGGATGTAGGGTTGGAATACCAATCACCACCTCCGTTGTATTTCATTACTGCAAATTGATATGCATAATTCGATTGTGACCAACTGGTCAATGTGATAGTTATGAAAGAAAGAATTATTGCAATACGAATCATAGAATAAAGGTACTTGATTTTCGTTAGTTAATTAACCTAACCCCCTGTACGATGAAAAACGCCATTTCGTTCATTTTAATTGTTTTCGCATATCTCCATTCTTCCGCCCAAATGAAAACTGAGAAGTTGCATACCATAGGAATTGGAATAGCCGCTGGCACTCCGTTTAAAATTGCGGGTCATCAGCCGTATGAAAAGTACAGTTTACAATTTCGAAAATGCATTGGTTTTGGAATTATGAAAATAAATGCGAATTATGTGAAGAATCCCCATGATCCTTGGCATTCCGACAATCTTAAGATTAAAAGATGGACTACTGATAGTACAAAAATTGAACATCGATTTTCACAATCGGCTTACAGGGCGGACTTACGAATTGGACTTGATAAAGACGTAGGTAACCAAGACTTGAGAATATTAATTGGTCTAGATTTCATCGCTGGAATGATGTCAAGAAAAAATACGATTTCAGATACTTATTATGAGCAAACATGGGTAACTGCCGATTCTGAATGGCAGCAAGTGGAACGGTCGGGAGCCTATGAATCTTATGATATTGATTACCTGAAAATGGGGATTGATCTTACCGTTGGATTTGAATTTCAACTTACGGATAACTTTAATCTCACCGCACAATGGGCTCCTGAATGGAACTATTACAAGCAGTTAACGGATCGAGAAGAACCGGAAATTTACATTCATAATTTATCAGAAGATAGATGGGGAGATATTAACTTGTTCTTCGATGTTTACTTGAGCTATAAGTTCTAATCCCCAACAACACCGTATCCAACAAATTTGAAGTTCTTATAAATCTGAATTGTTTCTAATAATCCGTCAGCGTTGTAGATGTATACTTTGCCGTCTTTTAGTCTGGAATTTTTGAAAATTCCGTCCATATAAATTTCCTTGTTCTCATTGTAAACCATGTTGTATCCTTCTTTTTTAAAAGATTTTGGAGGTTCAATTGGAGGTGGTGAAGGGGGGTGTATTATTCTGCCAACTTTATTGTTTTGAAGATAGGAACTGACAAATTCACCTCTTAAATAGCTAGTCGGGTCGCAGTTGTTTTTATATCGTTCGTGTCTAAGTTCTCTTTGTTCATTATCGAAGACGATCCACTCGGCAATGCAACCAGTGGGGTAGTAAGCGGTAATTGTATCGATGTTTCCTGAAGAATTGAAACTAGTGTCAACTTTAAAGAAAAACTTATAATTGTTCATCAACGGTTTGGGAACCATTCCTTCATACCAAGCGCTAATTATTCGTCCGTTTTGATCAAATATTTTATACATCGTTAGGTTTCCGAGTTCATCAAAGTTTTGAAGGGTGTCTATGTTAGTACGACCGCTTAAATGCCCAGTCTCTTTGATCATTCCATTTTCATAGTAGATCCAATATTTCCCACCTATTCTACCATTTGTATAAGTGATTTTAGATTTCAGACGGTGTCCTGGGAAATACTTCTGCCATATTCCAGATTTTCTTCCCGATCGGTAATTCCCTTCTTCATATACTTCACTAGGTGGATATCCAATTAAATTTTTTTCACCAGCTAGTATTTGCCAGTTGCCTATTTTCTTGCCATTGGCATCTTTTTGATTGATAGAGTCTTGTCCAATGGTGATATTGGCTATAAAGAGAATGGATATGAATAAGAAAAATTTCACTTCTATAAGATAGTGAATTCTAGGATGACATACTTATGAGGATTATATCCTCATTAAACAAATGATTCTTGATTTCTAACCTTGCGTATTCAGAATTAACCCCACAGAAGGAATAGATTCAATTGATAGCTTAGGATCAGCTTTAAGGTATTTCCTGAGTTTACTTACGAAGACATCCAGGCTTCTTCCAATAAAGTAATCGTCATTTCCCCAAACCGAAATCATTATATCCGATCTTGGAACAATTTCATTTGGTTTATGGCAAAGTATCTTAAGAATCGCTGATTCTTTCTGTGTTAGGCGTCTTTCTTCTTCAGGCCCTTTTAATGATTGCGTTTTACAGATCAGCTTATACTCACCGATACAATACTCAGTTTTAAATTCCGGCTGTTTTACTTCCCCGGCCCTTTCTAAAATTGCATTTATTCTGCAGACTAAGACTTCTTCGTTAAACGGTTTAGTTACATAGTCGTCAATACCCACTTTGAATCCTTTTACTTTGTCTTCTGGCATTGATCGCGCGGTCAACATTATAATTGGGACCTTCTTTTCATCGGCTCTTATCTTCTCGGCCAGTTGAAATCCGTCCATTTTAGGAAGCATTAGATCCAGGATACAAAAGTCATATTTATCATTTAAATAAGCATTAAGTCCAGACTCTCCATCTCGATACAGCTTCACGTTAAACCCATTGGCCTCCAAGTATTCAACTAACATAAACCCAAGGTTCACATCATCTTCAACCAATAATATTTTGATCTTATTTTTCACTAATCAATGGAAGTTTTAAAATAAACGTTGAACCAATACCTACGTTGCTTTTTACAGAGATGCTGCCTTTCATTCTGTCAATTACCATCTTAACATAGGCTAACCCTAGACCAAATCCTTTTACTTGATATTGATCTCCCTTGGTAACTCGATAAAATTCTTCGAATATACTGGTGAGGTTGTCTTTGCTAATCCCAATGCCATGATCTTTAACCTCTACAACTAGCATCTCATTTTTGTTGTGTGCGGAAACCTGAATATCTACCGTCTCTTCAGAGTATTTAATAGCATTATCGATTAAGTTCGAAAATGAATTGTATAGGAAGGATTGTCTGCTAATAATAACGTTTTCCTCTGCCGTCCAGTTCAAGTCGATGTTAAGGTTCTTAGCATCGTGCATGATTCTAAAGTTATTCAGAACAGACTCCATTACATCTTTAGCATTTACTTGTTCTGTGAACTCTGAATCTAAGTTGTTTTCGGAAGAAGCCATGGTGAGTAGGTCTTCGCAGTTTTCAACCAACCGCTCATTTTCTTCTTTAATGATGCGACTGTATTGTTGAATTTTTTCGGAAGCTTCAACATCTTGATGTCTCGCAATCATATTATTTGCAAAGGAAATGTTGGCCAAGGGAGTTTTGAATTCGTGCGTCATGTTATTGATGAATTCTCTTGCTTTTTTAGCGATCCCTTTCTCTCGTTTATAATACCTGAAAGTGATGATAAAGGCAATGGTAATGAATAGTATTAAAAGAACAGAGGAGATGAAAATTGGTCCCATCTGATTGAAAAGGTACTTTGATTTCCCTGGGAATTCGATATACATGATAACTCCAGCTTCCTCAAACACCTTATCCATGTTCTTAGTAAAGGTGTGTTTAGAGTTCTGACCATTAGGTCCATTGATTTGATCCTTGCAGAAATCAAAATTGTAATTCAAGTTAATATTGAATCTTGCCAATTCATTTTGAATGATTGTATCCACACTTTGCCATTCCTTTTCAGTATTTAAAACGGTACAGCAAAAATTGTTTTTTTCTTCAACTAGGCAGGTATTTACACTTTTACAAACCTGCCTGTTTTCTGAAATTTCATCTACAATTACGTCCAGCGCGATTGCTGCTTGCGTATCAAAAGCGATCTTCTGCTCTCCTGCAGAATTGTACGCATACAAGACCTGATTAACGAGCAAACCAATCAGTAAGATTGATGTGATGCCTATTAATAGTTTAGATGATCTCTTTTTCATTAAGGTAAAGTTAGCCATTCCTCAATAGAGTTTACACTTGTAACGTCCATATAACACGTATTAACATCGCTATAACCTACATTCAGCATGATGCTCCGTTAATTTGAACAATCAGTTAAACTTAAAACAAAACCACATGAAAAAAATAGCAATAGTATTAGGATCAGCAGTTGTGTTGGCCGGAGCAGTATTCTCAACCACCTACGTAATGGCCGGTGACGAAATAGAAACTCAAGAAATTTCAGTAGAAGATTGTAACCCAGAAAATTGTAAAAAGGTTTGTAAAGAACAATGTGCAAAGCATTGTACAGCTGCAGACATTAAGAATTGTCAGAAAGTTTGTTCTTCTAAAAGCGAATAATTCTGGAATTAAATACCAAGTGCTGCCTTCTGGTCTAGACTAACGTCTGCGACTTGGAGGCTTTTTATTTTACAGTAATCTCCACTCTTCGGTTTGACTCTCTTCCAGAAGCATGTGAATTAGTTTCTGCGGGTTGTTTAGAGCCATGGAATGAAACTTGAATTTGATGTTTTGGAATTCCAAGTTCAATCATGTGATTATAAATTCGTTTCGCTCGATTTTCAGAGAGTTCAACATTGTATTCATGATTCCCGTCACTACAGGTGTGACCTGATAGGTAAATTTTAGATTCCGGGTGAAGTTTCATTTTAGCAATAAATGCGTTTAATTTCTTTTTCTCAATTGGAGTTATATAATGATTGTCAAATTCAAATAGAATGATATGTTCCGGCTTTTGGCTCAACTCGATTACGTATTCTTTATTTATTTCATTTTTTCCTTTTGGTATGATGAGGTCAAATGATTTGAAATAATTTCCTGTGCTGATTCTAACTTTGTAATCCTTCATTGTTGGAAGAATTGACACAGAAAAATTACCAGAAATTTTATTAGTTGTTCCGCTTGTTATTAACGTTCCGTCTGCAGTTTCAATTTGCACATTCGCCTTAACGGGCCTGCCATTTGCGTCTTGAATGTTCCCATTTAGTATAACTGTTCTGCTAGGTTTGATGCGATCGTCAGCGTCCGTCAAATCGGCATGATAGATATCACCGTCCCTTACAAAATAAGCCTCGTAACCGTTGCCGGCTACAATGAATCCGTAATCATCATGGGATGTATTGAAAGGCTCGCCAAGATTAACTATTTCATCAATACTACCATCTGAATGTAGTTTAGCTTTGAATATATCTAAGCCTCCTTTACCACCATATCCGCTAGATGCGAAATACAATGATTTTCCATCGGCAGCAAGAAAAACAGAACGTTCATCTTGATCTGTGGAAGTCGGATGCTTTTTTAAATAACTCCATTTGCCATCTTTTTTCTGAGATATAAATAAGTCCAAATTACCATCGTAATCTTTTCCTGCTGCAACGATAAATGTTCTCTGGTCTGGGGATACCGTCATTCCATCGGTGGCACTGATCTTACTGCTACTGTCAACAAACATTTGATTGATTCCTCCACCCATAGCACTTTTAGATCGCCAATGTTTGCCGTCTAATTTTGAATAGTAGTACGGGCCGCCCATACTTTTCCAATTGGCCATCCAGCTTTGAAAATATACTTTCTGACCATCTTGAGAAATAACAGGTTCATCTTCTCCAGACCTCGTATTGATGTTGGTGCCAATTGCTTTTGGAGCGGTCCATTTTCCGTTCGCTTTTTCACTCATGAAAATGTCTCCATCGTATTCAGAGACTCCATTAAATGTGGTGTAATCTGGGGTGGACCATTCGTTTCCGCCACGTCCAGACATGAAAAAAAGGAATTGAGCGTTAGGGGTTATTGAAATGTTTGTTTCTCTAAATGAACTGTTTAATATGTCCATCCGCTCTACTTTTATACTCCCATTTTCAGCATTAATTATGGGTGGAGATTGGCTATAAACAATTGTTGATGTTAAAATCAAACAGACGATATAGACAATGGATCGGCTCACGCTTTTTCAAATACAGCGATGCTCTCAATATGTCCTGTATGTGGGAATTGGTCTACTAGACTGAATTTTTTTATGTTGAATCCGTTTTCTGTTAACTCCGCGATGTCTCGAGCCTGTGTTGCAGGGTTGCAAGAGACGTAAACGATTCGTTTCGCACCTAATCGCATTATTTTTCGAAGCGTCTTTGGTGCAATTCCTGCTCTTGGAGGATCTAAAATAATGGTGTCTATTTTTCCTTCGTATTCAGGGAATTCCAATAAGAACTTTCCGACATCAGCGGCATACCATTCCACTCCCGAAATTCCGTTTCGTTCTGTGTTTTTCTTTGCGTTTTCTATAGCCGAAGCCACGATGTCGACCCCAATTATTTTAATTCCTTCCGTCTTCGAAGCGATAATCTGACCAATTGTTCCGGTACCACAAAACAAATCCATGATAACGGAATTTGCTAGCTCATTATCTTCAGATGCGTATTCAACAACTTTGGAATAAAGTCGCTCAGCACTTTTCGGATTGGTTTGGAAAAAACTCTGCATGCTGATTTCAAAATCCAATCCTAGAATATTCTCTGTAATTTTTTCTTTACCCCAAACCAGTCCACTTGGCCCGTTTTCTAATTTTGCTCGATCAGCAACATCGTCATTAACCGTGTGTATAAATCCAGCTAAACGATTTCCTAGAATCGCTATCAAGTGATCTTTGAAAGCCATTTTATCGAACTGATCCAATCCTTTAGAAGAAGTAACTAAGTTGATCAGCAACTCGTCATTTGAAAAAGATTTGCGAACTACGAGATGTCTGAAAAATCCTTCTTTTTTTGGTGGGTGCCACGCTGGAAGACCAGTGTTTTCTAACCAAATTCTTATTTGATTCAGTCCGTTTTCTAATTGCTCATCGAACATTCCGGAATCTTGATCAAGGTTTTCTACTTTCCACCACGTACCGGTCCTTTTAAAGCCTAAACCAAAGTCGTCTTTTTCTTCATTGGTATCCAAATCATGTCTAATAACGGAAAATGAATATTCCATTTTGTTTCGGTAGTGAAACGAGTCTGGTGAAGAAATGAATTCATCAAAAATGGATTGAGGATCTTCTATATTCGCAATCTTTCGGAAGAGATCCATAACCGAATCTTGCTTAAATTCTCTTTGCTTCTCAATGGGTAATGTGATATACGGAGCTCCTGAAATGGCTTGGTATGGAGATTTTACTTCAAGCTCTGACCGCCTTACAACTTCGATCATTCTGCCTTCTGCAAACTTCTTCCTTTTCTTCTGGATTTTTGCTTTTACAATTTGACCTGGAATAGCGTTTAGAACAAATACTACATATCTACCTTGCTCCGTTTCCATTCGATGGATTCCCTTTCCGCCATATGCGAAATCATGGATTTCCAATTCTACTATATCACCTTTCTTAAAATTCACGGCTCAAAGTTAGGCAATGTGCCATATGGAGCAAGAATTATCTCAGGAAGATGTTAATGGGATATCGAATAAACAATAAGATTAGATGTATTTCGTTCAAAGTCATGAAAACTAGTAGGTATAGATAAATTTTACTTTTTATTATTAATTAATAACGGTTAAACTATGCTTCGCTATATTTTTATTTTTCCAATTTTCGCACTTCTATTAGTATCCTGTAATAAAGAGGAGGTCATTCCTGAGATGCCTGTTTGCAATACAAACTCTTCTTATCAATTTGTCTCTTCGCCTGGTTCCTGGTGGGCTTATGAATGGGTGTGGGTGGATTCACTGGGAGTAGAAACGTCACACACTCCGAAAGACACGATTCGAATTCTATCGGATACGATAATTGGCGGGCATTCTTATGCCGTAAAATCTGGTTCGTATTTAGGAGGCGCTACAAGTTCGATTCAAAGAGATTCTCTTGGTTATATTGTTTCTCCAAACGGATATGTGTACTATCACTCAAATGGAGGAGGGGATACCATTGCAACAGAATCGAATCCGGTCTTCAATAGTTATTCAATGGCATTTTTAGGGTCAACAACTAAAACGGTTCCGGCCGGAACCTTTGATGTGGATGTTGATATTCAGAGCCATCTTTATTCACCTGATTCTACTTGGTTTTCTCCTTGTGATTCGGTTTGGGTGCGGCATTCAAGTTATGTAACTGGAATTGGTGAAATTGCTTCACAAACTGGCTATGTTAGCTTGTTGCAGTCGGAATGTAAATATTTAGAAAGAAGATTGGTGAGCTATTATATCGCTCCCTAATTGAAGCCTTTAGTTGAATTCTACACCAAACTGTTCCGCTAATTTTAACCGATCTTCTTTGAAGTAGTCATTGCAGAATTCGCGTTCTTCATCTGTCATCGGAGGATATCCAGCACCGTCTTTTTTATTGATGGAATACAGTTTGTCATTTACACCAGATTTCAAAACAATCGACTTGATGAATTTCACTTTCAAGGGCACGCGAACCGTTTTACGAAGCCAATGATCTCTATTTAAGAGGAACTGCTGCATGGACTTTGATTTCACCTGTTTTGCCTCGTTTTGTTTGTCCAATGATTCAATTTGACTTCTGTTGATTTCTAAAAAATCACTAAGGTCATCCATTAGTTGTTGAGGTTCATTTTTCAGATCTGATGTCTTTAGAATTTGTATTTGCTCTTTTGGGAAATATTTGAGCCAATTCTGTAATAGCTTATGATAAAGACTGCCTTCAAAATGACACAGGTTGTTCTTTAGGATTATATCGGACGATAGAAAAGACTTCTCCTTTTCTTTTGAATCGAGAAAAGAAATGTTCTCTTTCTCATACCCATTATTGATTCCGTAATGATAATTGGAATAAGTCCTAGAGACAGGGTCTCTGAGCAATACGGTTATCTTAATGTCAGGGTTGTGCTGCTTGATTCTTTCCGGAGCTTCATCGCTTAATAACAAATAAGTATCTGCAGTTGAAGTAATGCCTGGACGAGTTTTAAAATGTTCCTCTAGATAGCTGTCTCCTTTCTTGTAATGATCATCAATGGAGAAATAATGGATCTCTTTTATTTCGGTCTCGTTTATTTCAGGGTGCTGCTTGATATAGGCAGATAAGGAAGTCGTTCCACATCTTCCCATCCCAATAATAATATGCTCAAGTTTCAATTTACGGTATCCTATAAATCGTCAATCTTGTCAATTCCGTCATCCTCGGTTATGATCGGATCATTGTTCGGGGGGCCAACAGGCGGTGCCGGATTGACTGAAGGAGCCGGTGGTATTGGCGCCATTCCAGGTTGTGCTGGAGGCTCTACAGGAGGCACTGGGGCTTGTGGTTGTGCCGGTTCTTGAGGCATGGTCTGAATATGATCAGGAGCCTGAGAAGGTGGGGCTTGCGGAGCCTGTGCTGGAGCTTGAGGTGGCGGAGCCACTGGAGTCGTTTGAGGTGTAGGAGGCTGCTGCGTTAATGGGCTTGGCTGTGCAGGAGCGCCTGGAGCCTGTGGTCTTAATGGTTGTGGTGCAGGAGCTGCTTGAGGTGGCGGAGGCGCTGGTGGTTGGTACGCTGGCTGCTGTGGCTGATAATGAGGCTGTCCTGGTACCACTGCCGCTGCAGATGGATGATTTGGATTGTATGAAGGCGCCTGAGGCACATAAACCGGCTTTCGATAGTAGTCTTTTCCATATTTTAATTCCTTTCCGTATTTCACAGATTGAACCAATCCAACGATACAGCACGGAATCATTAGCATACCTTCGAAGATCCACGATGGGCCATAGTCATCAAAATAAGCGTCAGCTGGATTCAATATCGGTATTAGGTTAACGAAGATGTATATCCCCGCAACGCAGACCCCCATTATATTAAAGACCAGCGCTACCGTTCGCTTGACTTTCATGATGCCCAATATGTAGACGGCAGCAAAATAAAGGGTAATTATAAGTCCAACTAATCCAGCAGTCATTGAAATGCTACTGCGCTCATCATAGGTACTTGTGTAGGAATCTCCGTAAGAGTAATCACCGTAACCTTCATCATCGTCATAGCCGTAATCGTAATCGTAGCTATCTCCCCACCCGTAAGAATCCCAACGAGCGTCCTGATCCATTTCATTGAACTTAATAAAAGAGAAGAATAAAATTGGGACGCAAACGAGCCCAATAATGTATAAAATCTTATTCATGTTACTAATTTACTGAATGTTTGGGGTTTATAATAATTTTAATTTGAAGGTGGTAAATCATCAATAATCTCATCATTTCCGAAGAGGATTTTCCCTCTTCTTTTATACTTGGCGGCTTGACTTATGCCAATTGCTCCCGATACAATAATGTAGATGGAAAAGCCAATAAAAGCGATCCCAACCTCGTCAAATCCGATTTTTCGCGGGTTAGCCATCATTAGAAAAGCCCAGCCTATAAACCCTACCGAAAGCACCAGGCTGATGATGTTAAATACCAGCGCACTTTTAAGACGAACAAGAATTAAATTTAAAATGTAAATAACCATTGTCAGCAAGATCATCAAAACCGCAATGACCCCTGCCTGCATTGCAACCTGGTGTTTTTGCAGTTCTATATGCTTCTGAGAAATCTCATATTTCAGAAGCTGTTTTTCGTAATCATAGGAATCCATATCCGAATGCGTAGGAGGGATTGGTCGCATTTGAAATGAGGTAGATTTATTCGCAATAATAACATGTGTGACCATCCCTAAGCACATGATTAATCCTAACACGATAGGCGCAATGTTGGCGTATTTCATTACTCTTCAATAGTAGCAAGGAAAGCCTTTAAGCTTGTCCAGTATTCTTCGTGCGTCTCATGAGCTGCGTAAAGGGCTCGCGAACCATGGTTCCCTTCTCCAGTTTCAGGTTTAAACAATGTAACTAAATTCGAATTTGCTTTGCTTACAAGTTCAACCAGTGCTTCGTTTTCTGGAACCGAAGAAGTAATCCAAAGTGGTTTGCTCAGGTTTGCTAAGGAATCTGTAATCGACAATCCTTCAAAATATTCTCCAGGACTAAAGGATACAATCGCTTTTACTTTATCGCTTCTGTTTCCTACCAAAAGAACTAGTGCTGAAGAGTAACTGCTTCCTACTAAAATAATTGGTCCACCATTTTTCTCGTAAGCCTTGTCTATTGCAAACTCAATGTCTGGAATTGCATCGACATAGGTTGTGCTGTCTTGGTCAAACATGGAAGCTACAATGTTAGTTACTCCATTAACTTCATTGCCACTTCGTTGATCGATTGCCATACAGGAATAGCCTAAGTCGTTAAAAAGGGGAGCTGTTTCCATGTATTCTCCTCGACTCCATCCAGCTTGATGACAGAGTAAAAGAAAGCCTTTTGAGTTATCGGTAACCAAATACTCATCGTGCTTGTAAGATGGAGTGTTTTCCGTTGTAACTGCGTCATCTAAAGCAGTGGTATCAGAGGTTGCAACAGTGTCAGTATCGTTTGTAGCGTGCTCTGTTACTTCAGAAGTACCGCAACTTGCGATGGAAATGGCAAGTGCGAATGTTGGGATTAAATATAATTTCATAGAAATAAAGTTAATCAACTTTAGAAAAGAAAGGGACAAAAAAAATCCTCTTCCGAATCAAATCGAAAGAGGATTAAATAATTTTTGAGTGAACGACTATTCAGCTAGAATAATCACGTTGTTATTCAACACTTCTAAAACACCACCTTTTACATCAAATGATTCTTTACCATTTGGCGTCTCCACTTCAACTTTTCCTTCTTTCAAAGTAGTAATTAAAGCAGCGTGATTATCAAGAACTCCTAAACTTCCAGCTTTTCCAGGCGCATATACCGCAGACCCTTCTCCTGAATAAAGTTTTTTTCCTGGTGTTAAAATCTCAATGTTCATCTTAAAACGTTTTGTGTTTTATAAAGACTATGCTTCTGCAAGCATTTTCTTTCCTTTTTCAATCGCTTCTTCGATAGATCCAACAAGGTTAAATGCTGCCTCTGGATACTCGTCTACTTCACCATTAAGAATCATGTTAAATCCTTTAATAGTGTCTTCAATTGAAACCAATACACCTTGAAGACCAGTAAACTGCTCTGCTACGTGGAAAGGTTGAGAAAGGAATCTCTGAATTCTTCTTGCTCTGTGAACCAATTGCTTGTCTTCTTCAGAAAGCTCATCCATACCAAGAATTGCAATAATATCTTGCAGCTCCTTATATTTTTGAAGGATTTGCTGAACAGCGATCGCACAGTTATAGTGTTCATCACCTAATACAGCAGCTGTTAGAATTCTTGAAGTAGAATCCAATGGATCCACTGCAGGATAAATTCCAAGCTCAGCAATTTTTCTAGAAAGTACAGTTGTTGCATCCAAGTGAGCAAACGTTGCAGCTGGTGCTGGATCCGTTAAATCATCTGCAGGTACATAAACCGCTTGAACCGAAGTAATCGATCCTCTTTTTGTAGAAGTAATTCTCTCTTGCATTGCTCCCATTTCAGTTGCCAATGTTGGCTGGTAACCTACTGCTGAAGGCATACGACCAAGAAGTGCTGATACTTCCGATCCTGCTTGTGTAAATCTAAAGATGTTATCTACGAAGAAAAGGATATCTCTACCTTGACCTTCTCCGTCACCATCTCTAAAATATTCTGCCATCGTTAATCCAGAAAGAGCAACTCTAGCTCTAGCTCCTGGAGGTTCGTTCATTTGACCGAATACTAATGTCGCTTGTGATTGTGCAAGTTCAGTTTTGTCAACCTTAGTAAGGTCCCATCCACCTGCTTCCATAGATTCTTCGAATGCTTTACCGTATTTGATAACGCCAGATTCGATCATCTCTCTCAACAAATCATTTCCTTCTCTTGTTCTTTCACCAACACCTGCGAATACTGAAAGTCCTTCGTATCCTTTTGCAATGTTGTTGATCAATTCCATGATCAATACTGTTTTACCAACACCTGCACCACCGAACAATCCAATTTTACCACCTTTTGCATAAGGCTCAATTAAATCGATCACCTTAATACCTGTGAAAAGTACTTCAGTTGCAGTTGATAGTTCCTCAAATTTTGGAGCATCTCTGTGAATTGGAGCGCCACCTGTTTTGTCGCATTCACCAATACCATCAATAGCATCTCCAACAACGTTGAATAATCTACCTTTTACTTGCTCACCTGTTGGCATCATGATTGGCTGACCCAATCCCGTTGCAACTAAACCTCTTGATAAACCATCAGTAGCATCCATCGCAATGGTTCTAACTGAATCTTCACCAATGTGTTTTTGGCATTCAAGAATTACAACTTGACCGTTTTCTTTAGTCACTGTAATTGCATCTAAAATATTTGGAAGGGATTCTGCTCCTTCGAAGCTAATATCAACTACTGGCCCAATAACCTGTGTGATTTTTCCTGTTAAGCTTGACATACTTATCTAAATCTTAATTTCTTACTTGTTAAAATCGAATGCAAAAGTAAGATTATTAGATTGATTTAGTACCCTATGTTGATAATTTTATTTTAATAATTTTGCCAGCAAGAATTGGCATTGGATTGAACTTTGAAAAACTTTATTTAATCCGAGTAAATAAGCCACTAATCGATTAATTAGCTTGAAGGTATATACTGATATTTCAGATTTTAAAGATGTTAACAACCCTGTTGTGACCACAGGAACTTTTGATGGAGTGCATTTTGGGCATCAACAAATTTTAAATAGGCTTCGAAGTGTGGCGGATAAAACTGGTGGCGAAACGGTTTTGTTAACCTTTCATCCGCATCCAAGACTAGTGCTTTTTCCAGACGATGAAGGGTTGAAACTATTATCGACTAGAGAAGAAAAGATTAAGCTGTTAGAAAAAGCAGGTCTCGATCATTTAATTATTTATCCTTTCTCCAGAAAGTTTTCTAGACTAAGCGCAACAGAATATGTGAGAGATTTATTGGTGAATGATATAGGCGTTCATTCGTTAGTAATCGGCTATGACCATCAATTTGGAAGAAACAGAGAGGGAGATTTTAATCATTTAACGGAGCTTGCTGAGGTGTTTGGGTTTAATGTGGAAGAAATTCCCGCTCAGGAGTTGGATGAAGTTAAGGTCAGTAGTACGAAAGTCAGAGGAGCTTTGTTGGCTGGTGAAGTGAGTAAGGCCGCTGCATATTTGGGTCATAACTATAAAGTCTCGGGAATTGTTGTGAAAGGAAAACAACTAGGACGAGAGATTGGATTTCCTACTGCCAACATATCTGTTCAAGATCGGTATAAGTTAATTCCGGGTAATGGAGTCTATGCGGTAATAGTTCGAGTTCAGAAGCAAGAATATCGAGGAATGATGAACATTGGAGTGCGCCCAACGGTGGGAGGAATGCTTAAACCAACCATGGAAGTCAACATTTTTAACTTCAATGATGACATCTACGGTAACTTTTGTGGTGTGGAGTTTGTTAAACGATTAAGAGACGAAGTTAAATTCGAGTCTGTTGAGGAATTAAAATCTCAATTAGAATTGGATAAAATTCAAGCACTTAATGCTTTTTAAAACCATATCATTTGTACTGCTGCTTTCTTTAAGCATGAGTTGTTATGGGCAATTGTTGTCGAAAGATCAATTAGATACTTGTAGAACATTCAAGACTTTGGAGTCAGCGCTAAAGCATCCCGACCAAGTCTATAAGTTGAAATTAGAAAAGCAGAAGTTAAAAGAGTTTCCCATAGAAATTCTCCAGTTTAAAAATTTGCAGATACTATCGCTAAGTAAAAACAAACTGACGAAACTTCCTGACGGGATTGGTCAATTAAAGAACTTGCAAGAAGTAGACTTTGGTAAAAATAAAATTGAGGTCTTTCCAGAAGGTCTTACGCAGTGTACTGAGATTGTCAAATTGGTTTTTAGCCAAAACTTAATTGAGGAGCTTCCAAAATCTATTGGGAACCTTAAGAAAGTAGAAATTCTGGACTTGTGGAGTAATAACTTAGGTGTTTATCCAGTTGAGATGAAGCAAATGACCAATTTGAAAGACCTTGATCTAAGGGTCATCAACCTCAATGCAACAGAGCAAGATCGCATTCGTAAAATGTTGCCTGACGTGAAAATTCACTTTTCACCAAGTTGTGACTGCGCGAATTAGTAACCAATAAGAAGTTGCTTGGTTATATCAACCAAAACCAACCAACTTATGCGATTAATTATACTCCCTTTATTATTCCTATGTTCCCTCTCTTTTGCTCAAAAAAGCACAATGACCAAAGTGACTTGCGAATTGGATTTCGTGTATTTCAAGAAAGATCTGTCGGTAACAGTAAAAAATCAAATTGATAGCATTTGGGATATTACTGAACCAAATACGGAAATTGAGTTTATCTGTTTGTCGAAAGCGGAAGAGAAAAAGTTGACTCCTAAAATGCACATAAGGTTAAGCCATATGAGATGTGATAGTGTGTTGACGTATTTACACCGCAAACGAATTAGGCCAGAGTATACCTCAATTCGATCGGTTAAAGCCAAGCCGAATAGAAATACGGTTCATTCCGGAGCCAATGCATCTTATAAAAGTTTTGCAAGCCACACTGGAATCACCAGTATCATGGTCGAAAAGCCAATTCATTGGAGACGATATTTTGAGCAGTCAGAAGAATTAGTGCAGGATGGGTCTTGTTCTGAATCTAAGATAATATCTAGCGTAGAATCAACAATTTATGGAGGGCAAGGGACAGTGGTTGTGTTTCCCGCAAATTGTTTCCGTGGAATTAAAAATGACACAAGAGTTGAGGTGGTGGTTACGCTCTGCGAGTATTATACCCTTGAAGATATTTTAATGGCTGGTTTGATTACGAAAAATGCCGACCAAATAATAGAAACGGGTGGAATGATTTACCTAGAATGCAAGTGGAATGGGAAAAAGTTAGAACTAAAATCAGATGCCTTTATTTCAATCTATTTCCCCCTACAAGATGATACGGAGATGAAAAAAGGGATGAAATCTTTTACTGGGAAGAACAAGGAAGGAGTCTTGGACTGGGAAATTAATAAAGATGGAAGTGTAAAGGAAATAGCTTCTGGTGACGTCATTCTCGAGTCAGAATTTGTGGAGGATACGGAATTTGAAGAAGGATATGGAGAAGAAGGAGTTTATGCCGAGACAGATGGTTACCTTATGAAAACAAATAAATTAGACTGGATTAACTGTGACCGGTTCCCGAATGTTGGAGTAAAGATGGATTTGTTGGTGAAGTGTGATAGGGATGTGAAAATTTCTTTTCGAATGGTTTTTCCAGACATCAAAGCAGTGATGGGAGGTTATGAATATGCACCGGATGGGACCGTTAAATTTGAAAACATTCCAAAAGGGCAAAAAGCAATAGTGGTGGCTATTGGAATAACAAAGGACAAAAAGTACTTCTTGGGAACTCAGGATGTGGTAATTGGAAAAGCACATAGAATTGAAATGGACATTTCTGAGCTTTCTCAAACTAAAATGAAATCTGAGCTTTCCGGCTTATTCTAATCTTTAATTAGTTTTCAACATCAGCATTCATTTTCTAATGAATTAGATATCTTAGCATTGAACTTTAGGGGCGCTGGGAAAGTTAAAAGTCAAAAGGAGAAAGTAAGAATGCTTTCAACTTTAAACTTTTCGCTTTCAACTTAAAAGCTGAGATGAACCCTTATAACTTGATCCAGATCATGCTGGCGGAAGGAAAAGTTGCAGGTTTCTAGCCGCATGCTCTCGTTTCGCTACAATTTTAAAGAATGAAGGTTTATTTAAATAGCGAAGTAATCAATACTGATTCCGACTCTTTAGAGTCGCTTTTAATCAAAAATTCTCTTTTTGAAAAGGATGGAATTGCATTAGCAATTAATGAATCGATCAAGCCTAAATCATCATGGTCGGAGATCAAGCTAAATGAAAATGATAAAATATTAATCATCACCGCAACTCAAGGAGGATGATGACAATTAAAACGGTCAATAATTAATTAAAAGAAACTATGTCGAAAAAAGAAATCATACCATCGGATAAATCACAAATAACAAGGGACGCTTTTCCAGGGTCTCAAAAAATCTACGTTCAAGGAGAGATTCACAAGGATATTCGAGTTGCAATGAGAGAGATTTCGTTAGCGGATTCTAAACCGATGTTTACGGATGGAGAGTTTAAAAAAGATAACAATGCTCCAATTACTGTATATGATACTTCAGGACCATATACCGATCCGTCAATTGATATAGATGTGAAAGAAGGCGTTCCAAGAATTCGAGAACAATGGATTTTAGATCGAGGTGATGTAGAACAAATGAATGATATTTCTTCTGAATATGGGAAGGAAAGATTGACGAATACGGAATTAGATCATCTTCGATTTGAGCACGTTAAAAAACCACTTTGTGCCAAGGACGGAGCAAATGTTAGTCAAATGCATTACGCGAAAAAAGGAATCATTACTCAAGAGATGGAGTATGTTGCGATTCGTGAAAATCAAAAATTGCAGGAATACAAAGTATTAACACAACAGCATCCAGGAGAAGATTTTGGAGCTAATATTCCTAATGTTATTACACCGGAATTCGTAAGAGAAGAGATAGCGAAGGGAAGAGCAATTATTCCAAATAACATTAACCACCCGGAAAGCGAGCCAATGATCATTGGAAGAAACTTTTTGGTGAAGGTGAATGCGAATATTGGAAACTCTGCGGTTACTTCTTCAATTGAAGAAGAAGTAGAGAAAATGGTTTGGGCCATCAGATGGGGAGCAGATACCGTAATGGATTTATCTACAGGTAAAAATATTCACGAAACAAGAGAGTGGATTATCAGAAATTCACCTGTTGCTATTGGGACTGTTCCTATTTATCAGGCCCTTGAAAAAGTGAATGGAAAGGCAGAAGATCTTACATGGGAATTGTTTAGAGATACATTGATTGAACAAGCCGAACAAGGGGTTGATTACTTCACCATTCATGCAGGCGTCCTTTTAAGATATGTTCCAATGACAGCCAACAGAGTAACTGGAATTGTATCAAGAGGTGGATCAATCATGGCCAAATGGTGTTTAGCGCATCATAAAGAGAATTTTTTATACACGCATTTTGAGGAAATCTGTGACATCATGAAGAAGTACGATGTAGCTTTTTCGTTAGGAGATGGTCTTCGTCCTGGTTCAATTGCCGATGCAAATGACGCAGCACAATTTGGAGAATTAGAAACATTAGGAGAGTTAACAAAGATTGCTTGGGAACATGATATTCAAGTAATGATTGAAGGCCCAGGACACGTGCCGATGCAAATGATTAAGGAAAACATGGACAAAGAATTAAGAGATTGTTTTGATGCTCCATTCTACACTTTGGGTCCATTAACTACTGACATAGCTCCAGGCTATGACCATATTACTTCTGGAATCGGTGCTGCTCAGATTGGATGGTATGGATGTGCAATGCTTTGTTACGTTACACCTAAAGAACATTTAGGACTGCCGAATAGAGATGATGTGAAAACAGGAGTAATCACTTATAAGATCTCAGCACACGCTGCAGATTTAGCCAAAGGATTTCCAGGTGCACAGAATAGAGATAATGCTATGTCTAAAGCTCGTTTCGAGTTTAGATGGGAAGATCAGTTTAATCTTTCTTTAGATCCAGATACAGCAAGAGCTTTCCATGATGAAACGCTACCAGCGGATAACGCAAAAGTTGCTCATTTCTGCTCCATGTGTGGTCCTCATTTCTGTTCAATGAAAATTAGTCAGGACGTAAGAGATTATGCAAAAGCTCAAGGGATCTCTGATGATGAAGCTTTGCAGCAAGGATTTGAAGAGAAGTCCAAAGAGTTCAGAGATAAAGGTGCTGACGTTTATTTAGAACCGGAAAAATTAGTTTCTGATTTGCAGGATTAATTGCTAATTGAAGACGAGAAAAAACATACTGACGATTGCAGGATTTGATCCATCGGGCGGGGCGGGTGTGCTAGCTGATGTGAAAACGATTGAGCAGAATAAGCTTCAAAGTTTCGCAGTCATCACTGCTAACACCATTCAAACCGAGGATTCATTTCAATCAGTAAATTGGATTGATGAAGAATTGGTAATGACTCAATTGGGTGAAATTATCGATAGATATCCGATCCAAGGGGTGAAAATTGGTCTGGTTCCGAATGGAGAATTTCTAGAAAAGGCAATTCTATTTGTTTTGGAAATTCAAGGATTAGCTCATTTTGAAAAGCCAATAATAGTTTGGGATCCTGTACTTTCCACAAGCACGGGATTTAATTTTGAGCAGGGGTTTGAAAATTTGGAGTCGGTGTTGAAGTTGGTAGATTACATCACCCCGAATCAAGATGAAATCCAATTTCTTACTGGGAAAGACGCTTTGCATGGAGCGAAAGAACTTTCTAAATACACAAATGTTTACCTAAAAGGTGGTCACTCTGAAGATTTAGGAACTGATTATTTGGTGAAAGAGGATCAAGTTTTTCCTTTTAAACCAAAAGTTATTGGAAGTGAGAAACATGGAAGCGGCTGCATCCAATCAAGTGCGCTTTTGTCCAGTTTGATTTTAGGGAATCCTGAGGTTAAGGCTTGTCTGAAGGCCAAACGTTATGTGGAACAGAAATTAACAAGTAATAAAACCCTTTTAACCTATCATAAGCCATGAGTCCAAGAATGTACTTTCATATTTCTAATATGTCCTCGATATTATTTTTTGCGGTGATCACATCTAACTCTATTTTTAAGTGGGAGGAGAGTTATATACATAGCATCTGGTACATTTTGGCTCCTCTACTTCTTATTGGCTTTGGGTTGAGCGCGTTAGCCAAAAGAAAAGATCCAACAGTCAATAACCCGGTTAAAGAAGGTAAAATAACGAGGGTGTTTTATTATGCAGGATTAATTATTCTGTTGGCTACGGTTCTTTTATTAAAGGAAGATCCTTGGGCTTTTCCATTGATGATTTTGGGGGTTTGCACCCAGGTAATTGGATTGATAATGTCCTTTTTTGTTCAGGCTCCAGAAGTGGTAAATAACGATGAAATTATTGACGATGTCGATTATGAAGAACGTTGATCTTCTATATCGATTATCTAATTTGATCTCATTCTTAGCAATGTCGGTCTTGTTTCTAGATGCGCTAAAGCTCTTTAATGAAATAGAATGGTTTAGTGTGGATTGGGCTTTCGGAATTTTGGTGGTGATTATGGTTCTTTTAACATTACAGGCAAAGCGACTGGATTTAAGAAGGAATAATCCAAATTTAGTAGTACCAATTTCTAAGTATACGTACTTCATCAGTGTAGGAGCATTTTTTGTTGGTTACTTGCTTCTTGAAGAACAGTCTCAAGGTCAGGCAATTTCATATGGAGTAGCCTTGCTTTTCGAAGTTTTTAGCACGGTTTCATCTATGATTGTAATGAGTAAAATGAAAAGAAAAATTCAGTGACCGAAACCTTACAATATATTACTCAGAATCACTCAAAGTGGTCGCATGCTCAGTTGGCAGAGAAGGCCTGCAAGCATGGGGTTAGGTGGATTCAGTTGAGAATGAAAAATGCAACGGTTGAAGAGCTGTTAGAGCAGGGGTCTAAGGTTCGAAAAATTTGTAGTTCTTATGGAGCAACTTTTATCTTAAATGATCACGTAGAAATAGCGAAGGAGATAAATGCAGACGGTGTTCATATTGGACTGAATGATATGTCGATTACCAAGGCCCGAGCAATACTCGGACCGAACAAAATTATTGGCGCCACCGCCAATACGATCGAAGACATATTGGCTCATGAAAAGTCGGGAGTTGACTACGTGGGGTTAGGTCCATTTCGTCAGACCTCCACAAAGAAAAATTTAAGTCCTCTGTTGGGTTTAAAAGGATATCAAGAAATATTAACTCAATTGAATCTGAAAAACGTAAGCATACCGATTGTTGCAATCGGTGGAATTGAGAAAGAAGATTTCGGCAACCTCTTTAATCTGGGTATTGATGGAATGGCCGTTTCGGGATTAATAACCAGAGCATTTGATCAAAATGAGGATGTTTCAAGGTTCACAAAAAAAGAAGCACAACTATGAGTAAACTTCAAATAGCAGATAAAGTTTTTGATTCTAGATTGTTTACTGGAACAGGTAAATTCAGTTCGAGTAAATTGATGGAAGAATCATTGCTTGCAACAGGTTCTGAGTTGGTGACTGTAGCTTTAAAAAGAGTAGATGTTCAAAATGAGGAGGATGACATTCTAGCTCGATTAAATCACGCTCAATTTAATTTACTTCCAAATACTTCTGGGGTTAGAACGGCTAAAGAAGCAGTGTTTGCAGCGGAACTTGCACGTGAGGCATTAGAAACGAATTGGCTGAAACTAGAGATTCACCCAGATCCAAAGTATTTAATGCCTGATCCAATTGAGACTTTGAAGGCTGCTGAGGAGCTAGTTAAGAAAGGATTTATAGTACTTCCTTATATCCACGCGGACCCGGTGCTTTGTAAAAGATTAGAAGAGGTAGGTACTGCCGCTGTAATGCCGTTGGGTAGCCCAATTGGAAGTAATAAAGGAATAAGAACCATTGATTTTTTAGAAATTATAATTGATCAAGCCACAGTTCCAGTGGTGGTAGATGCGGGTATCGGAGCACCTTCTGATGCAGCTTTAGCCATGGAACTTGGTGCAGATGCAGTACTGGTTAATACAGCAATAGCAGTTTCAGATGACCCAGTTGCAATGGGCGTAGCTTTCAAAATGGGTGTTGAAGCCGGGAGAATGGCTTTTGAAGCCAAGCTTGGGGAAAAGTTGACACAGGCCGAAGCAAGTTCACCCTTAACAGCATTTTTAGATGAGTGAACTCAGGTTAAATAAAACTGAGTCTTTCTACGAAAAACTGTCTTCAGTTGCGTGGGATGAGGTAAAGTCTTCGATTTATGCGAAAACAGATGCTGACGTTAAATTGGCATTGCGTAAATCGAATCGTGATATTGAAGATTTTAAAGCCTTAATTTCTCCGGCAGCAGAGCCCTATTTGGAGGAGATGGCCAAGTTGAGCCATGCTAGCACTCAAAAGAGATTTGGTAAAACCATGCAAATGTATGTCCCGCTTTATCTCTCCAACGAATGCCAGAATATATGCACCTACTGTGGATTTAGCATGGACGTGAAAATTCCTAGAAAAACGTTGTCCGACCAAGAGATATTGGATGAGGTTAAGGTCATTAAGTCGATGGGGTATGATCATGTTTTAATTGTAACAGGCGAGGCAAATAAAACGGTTGGTTTAGAATATTTTAAAAACGCAATCAGCTTATTAACTCCTCATTTTTCTAATATTTCCATTGAGGTTCAGCCGATGGAAGAAAGTGATTATGTTGAATTGCGTGAGGCAGGCGTAAATACCGTTTTGGTATACCAAGAAACGTATCACGAAGAGAATTATAAAATTCACCATCCGAAAGGACGAAAATCAAATTACAAATTCAGAGTTGAAACCCATGATAGGCTTGGTAGAGCAGGAATCCATAAAATGGGATTAGGAGTATTAATTGGTTTGGAAGATTGGAGGGTAGATTCAGTTTTTAACGCTATGCATTTAAATTATCTGGAAAAGAAATATTGGCAATCAAAATATACGGTGTCCTTTCCTAGATTAAGACCTTGTGCTGGAGGTGTTGAACTTAAATCTGTTATATCGGATAAACAATTAGTGCAGCTCATTTGCGCGTATCGTTTAATGAATGAGGAATTAGAATTGTCCATGTCGACTAGAGAGTCTGCGAAATTCAGAAATAATGTGATAAAACTTGGAATTACTTCTATTTCGGCAGATTCAAAAACGGATCCAGGTGGATATGCAAATCCTGAGGTTAACTTGGAGCAATTTGAAATAGACGATAAACGAACATCCACTGAGTTTGCTAATATAATTCGTGATCAAGGATATGAGCCAGTTTTTAAAGATTGGGATTTAAGCTTGCAGTAATGGATATTCGAGAAGCGCTTAAATATCGATTCGAACAAAATGCAAACGAGGAAAATGCGGTTGCAATGAAAGCGTATATGAAAGATCGTTTTGATTTGTATGGAATCAAAACTCCTGTGCGGAAATCATTGTACAAAGACTTGATGGCTGAGACTAAAAAATGGAGCTATCTTGAAATTGAATCCATGTTAGTTTGGTGCTGGGATCAAGATCAGAGAGAATACCAATATTTTGGATTAGACCTATTACATAGACATCAGAAGAAGTTACCAGCGGAGAGTTTGGAAATTTTAAAGTTTTTGATTTCATCCAAATCTTGGTGGGATACGGTTGACTTGCTTGCCTCAAATCCATTGGGGATAATATGTCGAAAATATGAATCGGCTTCCGGTGAGATGGACAACTGGATAAAGAGTGATGACATGTGGCTAAGGCGCAGCGCTATTATCTATCAGCTGAAATCCAAGGATAAAGTGGATGAAGAAAGACTTTTTAGATATTGCGATTTGTGTAAGCATGAATCTGAGTTTTTCATAAGAAAAGCAATTGGTTGGGCGTTAAGACAGCACAGTAGGGTAGCTCCAGAGAAAATATTAACCTATGTTGCTAAAAATGAAGATTCGCTGTCAGGATTATCTAAAAGAGAGGCATTAAGACTTATCAAATGAAAAAATTAAAATCTCAAAAAATTACATTTAAAGGATTCGATCTAAACGGGGAAGAGAAATTCTCAATTTTAGGTGAAGAGAGTCATTTCGATATTGATAACAACATCGTTAAACATGTGAAGTATGATGAGAATGGTGGAGTCCAAGAAGAAGGCCTGAGTACTTATGAAAATGGACTATTGGTGACGGAGGTGTATAATTGCAAAGATGAAGGTACTTCAACTGTAACTGTTCATCGTTATGATGAGCAAGGAAGAAATACGGAAACTGCAATTCAATATGAGAACTTTAGAGATATTCAACGGTTTGATCATGGGTCTGATTTTACTACCGTTAGATTTGAAGATGAGGATGGTGAATTAGAAAATCTTCAGAAAATTTGGCGAGACAAGAATGATGAAATCATCAAAGTAGAGTTTTATAATGGGGCCGATGAGCTTGAAGAAATTCACGAATTCGGATTTGACGAAAAAGGACACTTAATAAAACTTAAAGAAACAAATGTTCTAGAAGACGATTGGGTAATGTTGGATGTTGAGTTAGACGAGGCGGGTAATAAGCTTGCGACATATCATTCTAGAAAACATGAAGCAAAATCTTTAGATACCTCGTACGGTTATGACGATAAAATGAACGTGATTCGGATTACTGAGGAAGGCTATCAGGAAACATTGACTGAATACGATGAGGAAGGAAATTTCACGGAGACCGTTTATGATCTTACTCAAAACAGGCTTGTAAAATTATTCCAGAAAAATACGATGTCGGGAGATTTTGTCGAAAAAATAGAGTCATCATATGACATCAGAGGAATGTCTATTGCGATTATGTCTGCTTTGAAAGACAACGTTGTGTCCTATGAGTATCATTTTGAAAATGAATTCCATGATTGATTCGTTAACTCCAGCAGAAAAAGTAAGGTACAATCGACATCTAATCCTGGATGAATTTGGCGAGGATAATCAGGTGAAGTTGAAGACGGCCAAAGTATTGGTGGTCGGTGCTGGTGGACTTGGGGCTCCGGTATTGCAGTACTTAACAGCTGCAGGTGTAGGAACTATTGGGATTGTAGATGGAGACGAAGTAGATGAATCAAATTTGCAACGTCAAGTAATATTCGCGGAAACAGATATAGGGAAATTAAAGTCTGAAGCAGCAATGATGAGCTTGCTAAAGCAAAACGCTCACATTAAGTTCGAGTCTCATTCGGTTTATTTGACTATTGATAATGCGTTAGATATTATTAGAGATTACGACTTGGTTGTAGATGGGACTGATAATTTTCAAACAAGATACTTGGTCAATGATGCATGTGTGATTCTAAAGAAACCTTTGGTCTTTGGATCCATTTTTAAATTTGAAGGGCAGGTAAGTTTATTCAATTGGGAAGAAGGACCCACGTACCGATGCTTGTATCCTGACCCTCCAAAAGGGAATGAAGTTCCTAATTGTTCAGAGATTGGGGTGCTTGGTGTCTTACCAGCAGTAATTGGGTCGATAATGGCAAATGAAGTAATTAAAGTGATTACTGGTATAGGCCAAAATTTATCCGGGAGACTTCTTTTATATCATGCGCTTGACATGACTTTCAAGGAACTGAAATTCAATAAAAATGCACCGCAAGTAACCGAGCTTTTACCAGATTATGACGTGTTTTGTGGGGTCGAAGAAACGCCTAATTCCATTGACGTTCAAGAACTAAAATTGTGGATGGATGAGGGTAGAAAGTTTCAGTTGATAGACGTTCGAGAAGCTCACGAATTATTGATTTGTAAATTGGAATCTGATCATTTGCCGCTAAGTAATATTCATGAAAAACACAGTGTGACGCGCCAAGACCGCCCTGTAGTTGTGTATTGTCATCATGGAATGAGAAGTCAATCAGCTATTAATTTTCTGACCAGTAAAGGCTATGAGAATTTAATAAACTTAGAGGGTGGAATTCACGCATGGGCGAATAAAATTGATCATACCACAGCCGTTTATTAGCTTTCTAGAATCAACTTTGTATCAAGTTCCTTTAATATACCTTTGACTTCAAGGTATGCAGATAAAGGGTCTTTTTCTGTCTCCCAAATACACCCCAACACACCAATGCCGTCAAACCCAGTTTTTACCGCCAATTCAATGTTAGAAGGATTGATACCGCCTAGAGCGTAAACTTTTTGTCGAGTTTTTTCAAGTACTTCTTTGGTTTTAGTAAGGCTGAATTTGCTTTTATAATCTTCTTTCGAAATGCTATCGAATATTGGACTTAAAAAAACGTAATCATATTTATTGACGTCTTCGTTTATGCTGGATAGGGCATGACATGATTTAGTAAACTTCATTTTACGATGCACCAATCTGGTTATTCCGAATTTGGCTTTGCCGTTCAGTCCTTTTTTACGATGCGTTCTGGAGTAGTGGATTCCCTTCAACTTGTGCATCGATGCCAATTCATGGTGAGAATGAATGATGATTCTATTTCTAAATTGCTCAGGGATAGCCAAGATATATTCTTCTACTTCTTTAGTACTAGCACGTGGTTTTCTGAGGTGAAAAGTGCCAAGTCCATTTTCAAACATTTGAATTACGAATGGTATCTCGCTACTTGTTTTGTCTTTTGATGAAAACACAACCAAATTCATACACTCGCCTTAGTTGTTATAAATTCATTCAACAGCCCCAGGTTTTTCTCAATTGCGGTACCAATTACTACAAGGTTGGCTCCCGCTTCCCATTTTGCTTGAACTTCTTTTACAGATTTTATTCCACCACCTACTACCAAGGGTATAAATGTACTATCAGCCACAGACTTAATCATATCGTCAGAAATGGAATTCAATGCTCCGCTGCCGGCATCCATGTAGATCTGCTTCATTCCTAATTGCTGTCCAGCTAAAGCTGTGCACGCAGCGATACCATATTTTTCCGCTGGAATAGGTTGTGTGTTGCTCATGTATACTGCTGCAGTTACGTTTCCGCCATCAATTAACATATAACCAGTTGGAACTACTTCAATATCCGCTCGAGCAAGCAAAGGTGCCGCAACGACATGCTGTCCTATTAAAAACTCAGGATTTCTACCTGAAATCAGAGACAAAAGGAAAATTCCATCTGCTTTGGATGAAACTTGAAGCCCGTTACCTGGGAAAATATAAACAGGGATGGACAGTTGTTCCTTTAAATAAACGATTGTTCGTTCAAATAAATCGTTTGTGATCAGGCTTCCGCCTACCAAAATGAAGTCAGGATTAGCCAGTTCAAGAGATACCGCTAATTCAGACATTTGATCTACTGAAGACCATTTGTCTGGGTCAACTAGAATTGCAAGTTTACGATCTGACTTTAAAAGTTTCATTTGTAGGGTAAAATTTAATCAAATACGGTATAAACTAAAGTATAATCTTCTATTAATTCAACTTGAATACGATGAACACCCTCATATAAGTGATGATTTAGCTTTACATCAAAACGAGTAGAATCATTATCTACTCTTCGGACTTCCATGTGTTCCTTGAAAAAAACGTTTCTATCACCGTGTATTTTGTAGATACTTTCTTTTGCACACCAAATTAAAGTTAGATCATCTAAATCATCGTAATTAAAGCTGTTTTTTTCGATTTCATTTACAAATCGGTCCTTAATTCTAAAAATGTTATCCTGTTTTTTCTGAATATCAAGCCCTATAAAAGGAGAAGAGCTAAATAATACTGCAACAAAATCATGACTATGGGTTATGGAAAGGTGAAGATTTACGGAATTCAAGTAGGGTTTTCCTTCCGCATTGTATCGGATTTTAGCCTCTGGAGCAATTAAACCACATAAAATACGCGTAGAAAGAAAATGAATTTTTCTTTTTTCGTTTGAGAAAGAAGCTAATTTGGCATGATCTGAATCGTCAATATTTACAAGAGATGACAGAGTCTCAAGCGATTCTGAACATTTCCAGATTGCTAAGGTCGTTTCGTTACTAATTTTCTTCTTTGTAAATAGTGGCACTTCTTTTGTATTCCGTATCAATACGAATGTATATTTTTTTAATTTAGTGAACCAATTTAGAAGACAGCATGAAAAGCATTACTCTTAAGTCCACATTTTTACTAGCGTTGATATTAACTTCGGTTTATTCATGGACGCAAGATTTATATCCAGTTAGAAAAAGTGGAAAGTATGGATACATAGATAAATCAGGAAATCTTAAGATTCAGCCCAAGTTTGAAAATGCATTTTCTTTTAATGAAGGACTTGCTAAAGTAAAAATGAATAAAAACGTTGGTTACGTTAATTCATCTGGAAAAACGGTTGTTGATGCGAAGTACAAAAAAGGAACAGAGTTCAGCGAAGGTTATGCAGCGGTTAGGGATATAGATGGAAATTGGTCATATATTGATAAAACAGGAGCTACTAAATTTAAACTAGATTGTTCGCACGCATATCGTGTAAGTGAAGGTATGGCTAGATTCCAGAAGATGGGTAAGCTAGGATACGTTGATAAAACAGGGAAAGTAGTGGTTAAAGCAAGCTTTGATCGTGCATTTGATTTTCATGATGGAGTTGCTCGAGTAAAAAAAGGTTCGAAATGGGGTTTCATTGATACCAAAGGTGTTTTCGTAATCCAGCCAAAATTCGATATGGTTTGGGATTTTCATGAAGGATTAGCAAATTTCCGTCAGGGAGATGAAAGAACAGGTAAATGGGGATACATCAATAAAAGTGGTAAAACCGTAATTACAGCTCAATTTGATAAAGCTTTCTATTTTTCTCAAGGAAGAGCTTTAATCAGAAAAGGTGATTTTAAAACTGGAAAATTCGGTTTTATTGATAAAACTGGTAAGATTGTAGTAGAAGCTAAGTTTGATGGAGCTTATAACTTTAATGACGGTTTAGCTTGTGTTGCGAAAGGAAAAGGAAGAGAAGCTAAATGGGGATATATCGATAAAACTGGTAAAGTGGTAATTGCTCGCCAATTTTCTAAATCCGCTGACTTCAAAAAAGGCTTGGCTTTAGTTCGAATCGGAGATTTCTCCACCGGAACTAAAGGGTATATAAATACCACAGGAAAGTTCGTCTACAAGGAGTGACCAGAACATTATAATATTTTGAAAAGGCCTTTTACCATGTGAAAGGCCTTTTTTTATGTTTCGTTGCGTAAGACCTAGGTAAGTTGTACTTTTGCATCGCCCTAGCACGCTATGGCTGTTCTAATTCGTTTATCACGAGTTAGTCCTTATTTTTTTCAAAATTAAAAATGAACGAAACAACTGAAAGATTACCTTATAAGGTAAAAGATATTTCCCTAGCAGACTGGGGGAGAAAAGAAATGGATCTAGCCGAGGCAGAAATGCCAGGTTTAATGTCTCTTAGAGAAGAGTACGGAGATTCAAAGCCGCTTGCTGGTGCAAGAATCGCTGGATGTCTTCATATGACTATCCAAACTGCAGTTCTTATCGAAACGTTAACTCACTTAGGTGCTGAGGTTACTTGGTCTTCTTGTAATATATTTTCAACACAAGATCAAGCTGCTGCGGCTATTGCTGCAACAGGAGTTCCTGTTTATGCTTGGAAAGGTCTTAACGAAGAAGAATTCGATTGGTGTATTGAGCAAACGATCTTCGGTTTCGAAGGTGGTAAGCCACTTAACTTAATCCTTGATGATGGTGGAGATTTAACCAATATGGTTTTTGATCGTTACCCAGAATTATGTGCAGGTATTAAAGGTCTTTCTGAAGAAACGACTACTGGTGTTCACAGACTTTACGATAGAGTGAAGAACGGTACACTTGTTATGCCAGCTATCAACGTAAACGATTCAGTTACTAAATCTAAATTTGACAACAAGTACGGATGTAAGGAATCATTAGTTGATGCAATTAGAAGAGCTACTGATACAATGATGGCAGGAAAAGTTGCTGTTGTTGCTGGGTATGGTGATGTAGGAAAAGGATCTGCTGCTTCTTTGCAAGGTTCTGGTGCTAGAGTTATTGTAACGGAAATTGATCCAATTTGCGCGCTTCAAGCTGCAATGGACGGTTTCGAAGTGAAGAAAATGATTGATGCTGTTAAAGAAGCTGATATCGTTGTTACAACTACTGGAAACAAAGACATCATCGTTGGAAAGCATTTCGAAGTGATGAAAGACAAAACAATCGTTTGTAACATTGGTCATTTTGATAATGAAATTGATGTTGCTTGGTTGAATGACAATCATGGTAGTTCAAAAGTTGAGATCAAACCACAAGTGGATCTTTACAACGTTAATGGTCACGACATCATCCTTCTTGCTGAAGGTAGATTAGTAAACCTTGGTTGTGCTACTGGTCACCCATCATTCGTGATGAGTAACTCATTCACAAACCAAACTTTGGCTCAATTAGAGCTTTGGAACAACACAGATGCTTATTCTAACGAAGTATATATGCTTCCTAAGCACTTAGATGAGAAAGTTGCAAAACTTCACTTGGCTAAAATTGGTGTTGAATTAGAAGAGCTTTCTAAAGACCAAGCTGATTATATTGGAGTAAAAGTTGAAGGTCCATATAAACCTGAACACTATAGATACTAGGCAAAAGTCCTATTATTACTAATCCCATTTGCATTTGCAGATGGGATTTTTTTTGCTTTATTTTTCTATGCGCTCAACCGAGCCAATGCTCTCAAGCCTATGATAGACAAAGCTAATAAGGTGTAACATTTGATCTCGACCTTTTTTCTGACCGATTTTCGCAAGGATATAAATGGTAGGTATAAGAATAAGTCCGGCTGGCAGAAACCAAATGAAAATCGACTCATGACCGAGTTGTAAATTGGAAAGGCCATATATTCCGCCAATTAATGCGGATATGCCAATGACAGCATAAATGAAAAGGAATAAAGTCCAAACTGGCGGTCTTGGGCCTACCAGACATAAGACATCCGTTTTTCCATCTTTATCGAATTCATCTATTTCAAGCCTTACTTGAAGTTCAGGCGACCAATAATGTAAATCCTTATTTGGGATCTTAATTACGGCATAATCAACTCTGGTTACGCCAAGCACAGATTCATCTTCACTTATCCCAACGTTAACAGCATGTATAATAGATTCAATAGATTCGCTGGACTTAAGCGCAAAGCGAGGTCTGATTTCTCCTAAATGACTATGGTTTAACTTATTAAATGGCACAATAAAATGTAATGATTTATGCCGACACGGCCAATGATAGCTGCTAATTTGAAATTGTTCTAAATGCTATGTGAATTATTTTTCATCATCCATTGAACCTTTTTCCCTTAATTGGATAATACTTTTAGAACAACAAAAAACCTGTCCGTCCGGAAGGCGAGGTTTTGAATAAATAAAACAAAATGAAAAGGATTACATACACCCTATTAACATTATTCATTGCAACCGCAATGCTAGCTTCCGGGCCAGATGATAAAAAAGCGCCAAAACCGATTAAACAAAAGGTTTACTCAATAATTAAGCAAAGCCAATCCAATGAATGGTATGCAGCTCAAGCTGAACTATGGAAAGCAGAAACTGAGGTCAATTCTAAAAGCACAGAAGCTTGGTTGAATTATTACACGGCTAAGAGAATGCACAAAATTATGGGCGGAGGTACGAAAAGCGAAGACTTAGAGAAAATAGTAGCTCAAGTACAAAAAAACATTCCGGGAACCTATGAAGACCACTATATAACTGGATGGAATACACACATCGGAAAAGATAAAATTATTCACCTGGAGAAGGCGTACGCAATTGATCCAGATCGACCAGATGTCTATGATGGAATGTTGACCCATTACGAGTTGACAGGAAATCGAAACAAAGTGGAAGAGTTTTGTAATAAGATCTTTGAATCGAATGACATCTCATCGCAAATCTATGCCTGGAATTATAATATGCTTCAATCTGTGGAAGAAGATGCGATATTATTGACGGCAGGAGATAATGATACCTATCCAGCCTGGATTCTCCAGAAAGCGCAGGAGATTAGACCTGATATCACAGTGCTTAACATAAGTTTACTTGGAGTTAAGGATTATCAAAACGATAAATTCGATGAGCTAAATATTAACAGGTTTGAAGCGAGTAGCGGGGCTAAAAGTTATTGGGAAAGTAATTTCGAATTGTGCAAACACATACGGAAGAACTCTAATAAACCAGTATACTTTGCTGCTTCAATCAATCGAGAAATTTACAATGAATTCAAAGAAGAACTATATGTAGTTGGGCTTGCTTTCAAATGGACAGAAGAGAGTTTCGATAATATCGCAGCGCTTAGAAAAAACTATGAGAAACATTTTTTAAAGGACAATCTTAAAATAAATCTCTTTAAAGATTTAAGTGAATCGGTAGTAGCTCATATGAATGGAAGTTACGTGATGCCCCTAATTACCTTACACAATCATTATAAAGAAACAGAAGAAGAAAGTAAAATGAATCAAGTTGACCTTTTACTTGGAGACATCGCTGAAAGAGCTGGGAATTCAGAGGCAGTAGAGGATATTATTAATCCACCCACTAATAAAGTGGTTTCATTGGTACTTACGGATCCAAGAGATGCACGATACGGGTTTCTGAAAGTGAACGATACGTTGGAGGTTTCTCAGACAGAAGTAACAGAATCCCGATATGAACAATTTCTTTTAGACTTGCTAAAACAAAAACGGTACGATGATTTGGCAATCGCGAAAAGCGAAGAAGTTAACTGGGATAAATTGTTAATACCTCAGTATAGTAAATTAAGCTACGAGGAATATTTTAATCACGGTGCACCGGGCTCGGACAACTTTCCTCAGGTAAACGTTTCTTATGAAGCTGTGGTGCTTTATTGCGAATGGTTGACCAATATTTACAATAAGTTAGAGCACAGAAAAAAGAAGTACGACAAAGTAAAATTTAGATTACCTACGGAGGCTGAATGGATGATGATGGCTAGTGCTGGCCATGACCCTAAATACAAATATCCGTGGGGTGCTCATAATGAGCTGGGACCGAAGGATGTGGATACATCATACAATCATGATCAAGTACAGAATGTGCTAGGTTGTTATTTAGCGAATGTTCAAACGAATAAGCCTTACGGAAATCATCAACCGGACGATGAAAAATCTTGTCCTGTTCATGATGGGGGAGTGTTCCCAGTTAATTCAAGTTCGTACCACCCAAATGACTTTGGACTCTATTGCATGATTGGTAATGTAGCAGAGATGGTTGCAGAGAAAGGGATCGCCAAGGGAGGCGGTTGGAATACGCAGCCGGAAGACGCTACAATTCAGGCTAAACAAACATACGATTCACCAAATGCTAACGTTGGATTCAGAATAGTAATGGAGATCATCGAGAAGTAATTGGCTTGGTTTAAAAAACATAATAATGACACTGACGTAAGTCAGGAGTCTTCAGATGAAGACTTAATGAGAATGCTCCAGTGTGGGGACAGGGGAGCATTTGATGAAGTGTACAGGCGCTATAGTGTGCGTCTGTTGCATTTCATGTACAAGATGCTTTCAGACGAAGAAAGGGCACAGGATCTACTTCAAGATCTATTCCTGTTGCTCGTAGAATCTCCTGAGAAATTTAATGCAGATCGAAAATTTCAACCTTGGGTTTTTACCGTAGCAGCAAACCTTTGTAGGAAAGAATATAGAGGTCCGATCAAAACGGAGATTTACGATAATATATCATCGATTTCTGCCGATGAACTGATGGCTCCAATTGACAATGCGATATTTAAAAAACACTTAAGGAAACAACTTCAAACACTGGAGTTTGAGCATAAAACTACGTTCATGCTTCGGTATCAAGAAGGATTTAAGATTAAACAGATTGCTGAGATTATGAACTGTTCGGAAGGCACAGTGAAATCTCGAATATTTTATACGAATAAGAAGTTGGCAAAGAATCTAAAAGATTTTAAACCAATGTATCAAAAAGACTAATTATGGATTTAGAAATGATCATAACCAGGTTAATTGAAAGAAAAGCTTTTATGGAGCTTTCTCCTTCAGAAAAGGAAACTGTGCTTTCAAAAATGACGGAAGAGGATTACTCCATGCAAAGAATGGTTGTAACCTCCATGGATGAAATTACGGAAGAAGATAGAATGATCTTGCATCCGTCTCCTGCAATTAAACATGCGGTTTACGAGCGAATGGGTGTAAACGAGCCAGAATCTGATTCAGAACAAGTTGGAGCTTTTGCAGCCTTTCTTGCCTTTTTAACCAGACCAATTCCTGCTTATAGTTTTGCGATTCCTTTAATTGCTCTTTTGTTTGCAATGCCTTGGATTTTAAGACAAGAACCTGCTGGAGAAAAAATTACTGTTGCAGAAGTTGTAGAGCCAATTTTAAGAGTCGATACCGTATATGTTGAAACGGAAGTTCCAGTTGAAGTGTTAACTGAGGTAACAAAGATCGTTAAGGTTCCAGAAGTAAAATACATTGAGAAAAAGAAAGCAACTGTAAATTATTCTGGTGATTTATTGGTTTCAAGAACAGTTACAGCAAACGAGCAAATTGCCGAGGCGGAATCTAGATTCGAAGATCAAATAATTCAAATAGGGAAGTCAGCTTCAGAGAATAACTCGTTGGACCAATTTCTTACTGGTCCGAGGTGATTACCAGTTTCTTGGTGTCCATCAAAGAAATATTCGAGGTAAACGCTTGAACAATATAGACACCAGATTCCAGTGTACTTAAGTCCAGTTTAACATTTGACTGAGTGCAATCAGATGTAGTGTAAACCAATTCTCCAGAAATAGAATACACATCTATTCGTTTTAAGTTCCTATTGCTACGATTATTGATCCAGACCTCACCAGTAGAAGGGTTAGGGTACATGTCCATGCCAAAATCATTGTATTCTTCGATTCGAAGAATTTCTGAGGTACTTAAACTCGCTGATTGAAAAACCTCTTCCGTTACATCGTCTTGTAAGAAAGCTACTACTTCTAGGTTGTGCATTCCTTCCCATAAATTAAATGATCCGGAAGTTACCCCTCCAATGGTGAAATTGTAAGACTCGGATAACGTAAATGGTGTGCCAGAAGTCAATGGTCCAGTTGAAGTTCCGTAACCATTCGGGAGCATTTTTCTAACTACATGTTTAAATTCGGATTGTGAGGTTCCACCTCCCGTGAACGTATATTCCTTTTCGCATACGGCAATGTGAAGTTTTAAATTAGAACTAGGGAAATCTACTAAGGGATCTAAATTCACGTCAACATAGAGCATGTTTTCGTTATAATAAGCATCCAGGTCTATATCAACAAAGGCCGGGAATCTACTGAGAGGCGATTCCTGATAGTCGAAAAAAGGCATAAATGTTGAGTTCGCATCATCCATCAAAACATCTTTATAGTCTGTTGCTTCTTCTATTTGCTCATCAGGATATCCGATCACGGAGTAGAATGTATCTCTAATTTGAGCATCAGAATTGTCGCTTGGATCATTTGGGAACGTTTGATATTCTACATTTGAAATTGCTCCCAATGCAGAATTGAATTGCCACACTTCAACAAATTTATCAATGTCCCTAGCAAGAGGAGAACACGCGCCACAGTCGGATCCCCCAAATATTTCGAGCAACGGCTTTTTTGATGTGACTTGATCGAAAACAGTGATTGTTCGATTTACCGTATCGTTACTGTTGTCAGTGTCTACTGAACCATTAATACTACTAACCCATGCTTTTATCGTATAAATGCCAGCCGCACTGGGAGTCCACAGGGTGGGATGAATAAGGTTAAGGCTGTCTAATGAAGGAAGAGATAATCCACCTATCGTTCCCGTTGCGATGGATCCTCCATTTATTTGATACTGAAGTTCAAGCGAATTGATTGTATCTGAACCAAAGTTCAGGAGGTCTATTTCAATTTCTTTTGAGTCATTAGTTTGAACATAGTCTTCGGGTCTATAATTATAGGTCGAGATATTTTTGTTTTCGAGCTTACCAATGAATATATCATCAATAAATATTCGTTTAAAAGACCAACCAGGATTGTTGAATGCTGAGTTTACGATTGCTAGATACACATTTTGTCCAGCATATGCCGAAAGATCACATTGGTGATTGTTAAGCCAAGAATCACAGTTTGTAATAGTTTTAATCGTAGCGTAATTGGCGAAATTCGAATCTGATGTGGAGATCTTGATCTCTAAATTCGGATAACCCTTCCAAATACTGACATTAGATTCTGCCTGAAATTTAAAGATCAATTGGCCATCTGCGGGAATAAGGACACGAGGTAATTGAACCCAATCTTCAGATTGTTGTCCAGCAACAGCAGGGGAAGGATTGGTAATCGACCGTAATCCAAAATTTGATGGGTCATTTAAAGATCCATTGGCAAAATCTTTTCTCCGCCATGCATATTGCCATGTTTCCGTTGCTCCCGATGAGTTAGTTAAACTGTCCAGATCGGTTAACCCCAGAATGCTAGGAGCTCCAGAGTCGAAATCTTCAAAATAGGCGGTTTGGGCAAATGCCGTGGTTTGCAATAGAATGCACGAAAGAATAATGAGGCGGTTCATGTAGCTAGTTTTGAGCGGATTACCACAATTATTAAGCCATAAGTTAGGGAAGTTCTAGGCTTCTAATTTAAAACCAACTCCATGTACGTTTGTAATTTTCACCGATTCATCTGCTTTTAAATATTTCCGGAGCTTGGTAATAAATACATCCAAAGATCTGCCGTTAAAGTAACTATCATCTCCCCAGACCAAATTCAAGACTAGTTCACGTTCGATAACCTTGTCTTTATTCTCGCATAGTATTTTTAGAATTTCAGCTTCTTTTTTCGTCAGCTTTTTATCTTCAGAATCATGTTTCAAAAGGTAGTTGTCTACATCGTAAACGAAGCTTCCAAGAACAAATTCATTTTGATTAGTTGATTCGTTCTTCATCGTTCTCTTGAGAATCGCTTCAATTCTTAAAATCAACTCGTCTGTGCTAAATGGTTTAGTGATATAATCATCTGCTCCAACTTTAAACCCTTTTACTTTGTCCTCCGTCATCGTTTTAGCCGTTAAAAAAATGATTGGTACCTCTGTATCCAGTTTTCTAATGTCACTTGCTAAGCTAAAGCCGTCTTTCTTAGGCATCATCACATCCAGTAAACAAAGGTCATAGTCGCCTTCTCCAAAAGCGTTTAATCCTTCCTTACCATCTTGGCTTAGATGAACCTGGAAACCATTCATTTTCAAATTATCCTGAATTACGAATCCTAAATTCATGTCGTCTTCTACGAGTAATATGTTGGCTTTTTTATCCATGAGTAGTTATTATAGGAAGTGTTATGTTAAATGTGGAGCCTTTTCCTGGCTCGCTTTGAACAGAAATGTCACCGTCATGTTCTTTCAAGATAGAACGCACATAAAATAGTCCAAGACCAAAGCCTTTTACATCATGTACATCACCTGTTGGAACTCGATAAAATTTCTCAAAAATATTCTTTAAATCTTCTTTCGCGATTCCTTTTCCTTTGTCTGAAATCACCACAGAAATACAGTCTTTATAATTCTTTGTGCTAATGGTAATTTCGGGTGTTTCAGGCGAGTATTTGTTCGCGTTGTCTAGCAGGTTGGAAATTACGTTGGTAATGTGAACCGGATCAACCTCAACATCGTACTTGTCAGCTTTTAAATCCAGATTTAACACACCAGTTCTATTTTGAATGCTGATCTCAAATGTGTCACAAACGTTAGTAATCATGGTGTGTAAATCGATTACAGATTTATTCAATTTGACTTGACCTTTTTCGAGTTTCGCGAGCTGAAGAACTCGCTCAACTTGGCTTTCCAGCCTTTGATTCTCAGCTTTTATAATTTTAGCGTACTGGGTAATTCGCTCTGGATTATCGGTGATGTCTTGTCTTAATAATACATCTGATGAAATGTTAATGGTTGAGATCGGAGTTTTTAGCTCGTGGGTCATGTTGTTAATGAAGTCATTTCTAATTTCGGAAAGCTTCTTTTGACGAAGTATTACCGATATAGCGTAAGCAAAAACGGCAACAATTAAGATGATAATAACAGAAGAAATACCTAGAGAATAAGACATTTCTGAAGGAAGAGAAATTATAGGGTCAACTCGGCCTGGAAAATAAACTCCAAAGTAGTGTCCGTCATGATCCCATTTGTATTGAACTCCTTTTATACTTGAGCTTTCGTTGAGATCATCGTTAGAGCTCAACCCTACGTATTTGTCATATATAATTGAATCTGAAAAGCAGTCATAAATTCCGTATTCAAAGATTTCTTGTAGGTGTTGTTGTTTAAATTCTTCGATCAAATGATTCTCTAGTACTTTAGGAGGAAGCGTATCGTAAAAACTAACCACAAAGTAGTCTTTGGTGATCTGTTTTACTGGATCTAAATAGAATTCTGCAGCTTCATCATTCAATGAGATTAATTTATCTCTTACACTGGTTAATGCAATTAGCACTCTGTTTTCAAATTGTTGGTTTTCAATTTGAAGATTTATTTTTTGGATTGTGATTGTTTTATTCTGAGTTTGAATCGATTTATTGATCCAAAAGAATTGCATTACTACCACTGCAATAAGAGCCAGGGCACCAAACCAAATTACCAAGCGTATTGATTTTTGCTTCACGAGATTTAAATTAGTCAATTATCTTAAATCAACTCAACAAATAACATTTGGATAAGATTTATATCGAATTGGGCTTAAAACATAAGGGCATAAAAAAACCTGTTTAGCTAGATTTCCTTACGGATTGCTAAACAGGTTTTATCGAGATAAAATGAGTTTTAGAAATTAGCTCTAGTTTTTTTCTTTTTAGAACCATCAGCTTTCTTCACAGCGGCCTTTTGTTTCTTAGAACCATCTGCGTCAATTTTCACTTTTGTTCGCTTTTTGGTTCCGTCTACTTTATTGACGCCAGCTTTTTTCGTCACTGTTCCATCAGGAGCTTTCTTCACTACTGCCTTCTTAACAGTGCCATCGCTTTTAGTAACAACTGCCTTTTTTGTGACAGATCCATCAGGATTTACTTTAACGCCCGCTTTTTTAACGGTACCGTCATCCTTTTTGATTTGGGTAGCCTTTTTCATTGTCGAAGGAGACTTTGTTACCGCAGTTCTTTGAACTTTGTTTTCGGTCTTTTTGACTACTGCTTTTGATTTTACTCCTGTCGGTTGAACTTTAACGGCCGCTTTTTTAACGGTGCCATCCGATTTTTGAACGCCTGCCTTTTTTACAACGGTTCCGTCTGATTTTTTCTTTACCACCGCTTTTTTGGTAGTGGCCGGCTGAGTTTTAACAGTGGTTGTCTTCTTGAGAGGTGGTGCAGTTTGAGCTCCTAGACTAACCGATAAGATTAGTGCAGATACCACTAGTGTTGATTTAATTACTTTCATTTTATATAATATTGAGGGTTGTATAGTGTTTAGACTTTAGTAAGTTAAAAAGGTTTAATGGGACGGCCAAAAAAAATAAACCCCATTCACTTTAGTGAATGGGGTTTACAAATTCTAAGTTCAATCCAGATCTTACATCATACCTGGCATTCCGCCTGGCATTCCACCACCCATTGGAGGCATAGCTGACATATCTTCTGGTTCGTCTGCTATTACACATTCCGTAGTAAGCAGCATAGCTGCAATCGATGCCGCATTTTCTATTGCGATTCTAGTCACTTTAGTTGGGTCAATTACACCTGCTTCAAGAAGATTTTCGAATGTTTCTGTTCTCGCATTGTATCCGTAATCATCTTTTCCTTCTTTTACTGCTTGTACAATTACCGCGCCTTCACCACCAGCATTGGCGATAATCTGTCTCAACGGTTCTTCGATTGCACGTTTTACAATAGCAATACCAGTTGTTTCATCATCATTCGCACCAACCAGGTTTTCTAAAGACGAAATAGATCTAATGTAAGCTACGCCTCCACCAGGAACGATTCCTTCTTCCACAGCTGCACGAGTTGAAGCAAGAGCATCGTCAACACGATCTTTTTTCTCTTTCATTTCAATTTCGGTAGCCGCACCAACATAAAGTACAGCAACTCCACCAGCTAATTTTGCCAGTCTTTCTTGAAGTTTCTCTTTATCGTAATCTGAAGTTGTTGTGTCGATTTGAGCTTTAATTTGGTTTGTTCTTGCAACAATATCATCCTTGTTTCCAGCACCACCAACAATAGTCGTGTTGTCTTTGTCGATTTCTATTTTTTCACAAGTACCAAGCATATCAATTGTAGCAGCTTCTAATTTGAATCCACTTTCTTCAGAAACTACAGTTCCTCCGGTAAGGATAGCTAAATCTTGAAGCATTGCTTTTCTTCGGTCACCAAAACCTGGCGCTTTAACAGCTGCCACTTTTAATCCACCTTTTAATCTGTTTACTACCAATGTAGTTAACGCAGTTCCTTCAATGTCTTCTGCAATGATCATTAAGCCTCTACCGCTTTGAGCAACTGGCTCAAGTACAGGTAATAAATCTTGCAAATTCGCAATCTTCTTATCGTGAATAAGAATATATGGATTCTCTAATTCCGCAATCATCTTCTCAGCATCTGTTACGAAATAAGGAGAAAGATAACCTCTGTCAAATTGCATCCCCTCAACCGTTTTTACTTCAGTTTCGGTTCCTTTTGCTTCTTCAACCGTGATAACACCATCGTTACCTACAACTTTCATTGCTTCAGCAATCAATGCACCAATCGTCTCATCATTGTTTGCCGAGATAGCTCCAACCTGTTGAATTTTATCATGATCAGACCCAACTTCCTTAGAGATCTTTTTCAATCCTTCAACAACCACTGCAACAGCTTTGTCGATTCCTCTTTTCAAATCCATTGGATTTGCTCCGGCAGCAACATTTTTAAGTCCGCTAGATACAATTGCTTGTGCTAGTACAGTAGCTGTAGTGGTTCCATCTCCAGCAATGTCTGCTGTTTTAGACGCTACTTCTTTTACCATTTGAGCTCCCATGTTTTCAACAGGATCTTTAAGCTCTATTTCTTTTGCAACTGAAACACCATCTTTTGTAATGTGCGGTGCTCCAAATTTTTTGTCAATAATTACGTTTCTTCCTTTTGGTCCCAACGTAACCTTTACTGCATTTGCTAAAGCATCTACACCTCTTTTGAGTGCATCTCTTGCTTCAATATCAAATAAAATTTCCTTAGCCATTTCTAACTTCTTTTAATGTGATTAATCTACTATTCCATAAATGTCAGACTCTCTCATAATGAGATAATCAATTCCACCTATTTTCACTTCGGTTCCAGAATATTGTCCGTATAAAACAGTATCTCCTGTTTTAACCGTCATTGGCTCATCTACCTTTCCTGGTCCAGCCGCTATAATTTCTCCTTGCTTTGGCTTTTCCTTAGCCGTATCTGGGATGATTATCCCACCTGCAGTTTTTTCTTCCGCAGCAGATGGAAGTACAATTACTCTATCTCCTAATGGTTTAACGTTCACTGACATATTTTTTACTTTTAAACGATTAATTTATATCACATTTGGTTAGTCACAATTTATGCCAATCAGTATTGTCTGCCATCGAGACAGCGTTTTCGAATGACATAAATTTAATAGATATGGTTATGGCAGAATCTGTGACACTCTGACACCAAAATTTTAAATGAAAATTGTTGAAACTAATGAGACGATTGCGAGGCTTAATCCTAGGAGCAAAGTTGAGTTTTTCACCAATAAGTTTGTTTTCTTAATCGAGCCCAGAGAAGCGATTCGATTAATACCTCCGGTTGAAGGTTGGATCAAAACGATTGCGACCAATAAAAACGCAATTGCCATTGAAATAAGAAGATATAAAGACATCATAATATTTGTTTCTTATACCTCCTCACTTTGTATGCCAAAGCCCTGTACACGTCAATTTGTCGTTTTTTAGGCAAAAAAAAACCTCTCATTTCTAATTAGAAAGAGAGGTTCAAATGTTTTAATGGAGCTTATTCAGTTTCTTCTGTGCCATCTCCTGTTGAATCTCCTCCTTGACCAGAATTCGAGTCGTTGTAAATAAATGAAGCAGCAACTAAAGATATTACCGCTAATCCAACTCCTAAAGTCCAAGTTGCTTTTTCAATAAAATCTGTTGTTTTTCTAACACTACCAAGCTTATTTGCAGCTGTGAAATTTGAATCAATACCGCCACCTTTTGGGTTTTGCACCAATACAACTAGCACTAATAAGATAGCTACCAATATTCCTAAAATGATGAAGAATTCTAACATGTTACTCAGATTTTAATTTCTCTATTTCCTTAATAAGGCCTGCAAAGAAAGTGCTTTTTTCTGGATATTTCAAACTCAATGATTTATAAGATGAAATGGCCTTCGAATAATTTCCTTGCGCCACGTAAATTTTAGCAAGTGTTTCGGTTACGATTTCCTCTTTGTCTACTAAGCTGGCCGCTGCCATTTTAGAGGCCGAGAAAAATTCTTTTTGCTCAACTTCATCTTCTTTATTGGTGATGAACTGATCAACTAAATCTCCAATTCTATTTCTAGATTGGGCGTCTGGTGAAAGATCCGCGTTTAACCAATTATTGAATGATTGCTTAGATTTTATTGGAGTTGGAATCTCTTTAAGCGGCTTTGGTGGTTCCTCAACTGCCCCAAGGTCTTTAGCTAATTCGCCAATATCTTGTTCTTCTATTTCCAGTAATTCACTTTGAATACTTGCACTCACGGCCTGAGTTATAATTAGATCGTCTAAAGGATCTTTTTCACGTTTCTCCGTAACCGTAGTTTCTACAACTTCTTCCTGCTCTATAACTTCATGTTCAATAGCTGGAGTTGTAACTGACTCAATCACAGATACTACTTCTTTTTCTGCAGTTTCAGGCGCTGTTTCAATTTCAGCACCTGGACCGTTTGCTGTCATGATCAGCTGATATAGCTTACGCCTGTCGGAAGCAACCAATGCCGTATTCTGAAGGTGCTTTTCGTAGTGAATGCTGTTTTGATTGTGCAATGATTTTGTATAAATCATCTGAATAGTAGACGAATAAGGATGCGCTTGCGCTAAACTCTTAAGCTGTTCTAAATCCGAGGATTGGATTAGCCATGGTGAGCTTAAAAAGTTATTGAATTGTCCTTTTGTCATTACCAGTCTCCTAAGGAAGCATTAAAAATATCCTGCGTTAATTGATCGTTTATTTCCGAGAGTAAATCTTCTTCGATACTGGTAAAATCGGAATTACTATCGTAATCTGCAAATCGGCTAAATTTTCGGTTAAAGATTAGAGAATCAACTTTGGCAGTAGGAGAGTCGCTGGTATACGTGTACATATAGTAATTAAGGTTCACACCAATGGTAAGTCTGTTTTGAGCTGCCGTTTCAGAAGCAGAAGAAATATTAATGGGACTTATTGAATAACGGTCAATCTCTCCCGAGAAATGCAAATTACCAGTATCGGCAACAAAGCTAAGTTTAGTTTGAGATAGAAATACATCTCTAAGCGCCTCGGTGAACGACTGACTTGTTAATCCTGATGCTAAAGGTGCAGAGTCAGCAACAGGAAAATTGTCAATCTGTATCGTCTTTGCCCCATCAGGAACTTTGCCCCCATTAAAACTATAGTTGATTGAACATGCTGTTAATAGAACTACGGCCGATATGTAATAAATCCATTTCAATACAAATTCAATAACTGTTATTACTTGTTGATATTGTACTCTTTAATTTTTCTATACAACGTTCGCTCAGAAATTCCCAGCTCTTTAGCTGCGTATTTTCGTTTGCCATTGTGCTTGTCTAAAGCTTTTTTGATTAGCTCAATTTCACGATCCTCTAGAGATAATGACTCTTCTACTTCAACGTGTTCTTGAAAATGTTCGTTGTACGGTTGAGGGTTCCCAGGATTCTGCACAACGTTTCCGGGTTGAGGTGTTGCACTAAACTGAGGCGAAATCATTTGACCATCAACGTCCTGATGTAATCTTGTAATTAATTTGGTGCGTTCAGATGAATTCATAGTAGATGAATCATCTTGTTCTAAGAATTGAAGAACCAATCGCTTCATTTCCGTTATATCCTGACGCATGTCAAATAGAACTTTGTAAAGGATCTCTCTTTCTGAAAAATCATTTCCTGCAGATTGACCAGAACCTCCAGGAAGCACCATTGGTAAATTTGTTGTTACCGCTTTTTCTGGTAAGTATGATAACAGGATATTTCCAGTTATATCTCGTTCTTTTTCAATTACCGAGATTTGCTCCGTTACATTTTTCAGCTGTCTAATGTTTCCAGGCCAGCTATATCCGGTAAGCATTTCAATAGCGTCAGGCAACAATTTAATTGTTGGCATTCGATATTTTTCCGCAAAGTCAGCGGCAAATTTTCTGAAAAGTAAATGAACATCTTCTCTTCGATCTCGTAGGGCAGGAATAGCAATAGGTACTGTACTTAATCGGTAAAATAAGTCTTCTCGGAATTTGCCATTTCCAATGGCCTGCTGCATATTTTCATTGGTCGCAGCAATAATTCGGACATCCGTTTTGATGACCTTTGACGATCCTACTTTAATGAATTCCCCAGTTTCTAATACCCTTAATAACCTCACTTGGGTTTGCAAAGGCAATTCTGCAACTTCATCTAAAAAGATCGTTCCTCCATTTGCAACTTCAAAATACCCTTTTCGCTCACCAGTGGCACCAGTGAAAGAACCTTTCTCATGTCCAAATAGCTCAGAATCAATTGTTCCTTCAGGAATTGCTCCACAGTTAACCGCAATGTATTCAGCATGTTTTCTGGAGCTGTAATGATGAATAACCTGAGGCATCGCTTCTTTACCAGTACCACTTTCACCAGTTACTAATACCGCGATATCAGTAGGCGCAACTTGAAGTGCTACATCCAAAGCTCTGTTTAATCCATCGGAGTTTCCAATTATTCCGAACCGCTGTTTTACTTGTTGTACTGTCATTTTAATATTTAGTCAACTACCTCCCCGAAGAGAGTGGCTGTGGTGCCACGAGTTATTAGAACATTAACATAATCTCCTGCAACATGTTCACCCTTATCAATTATAACCATTGAATATTGGGTGTTTCTTCCACACAATTGTTCGTCCGATTTTTTTGATGGGCCTTCAATTAGAATTTCTTGAACCTGACCAACAAAAGATTCATGGTGCTTTAAAGAAGAAGCAAATTGTACTTCCATTACCTCGTTTAACCTTTGCTTTTTAAGCGCCAACGGAATGTCGTCTTCATATTTGCGTTCAGCAAGCGTTTTAGGTCGTTCACTATAAAAGAAATGATAGGCGAAATTATACTGAACTTCTTCCATCATTGAAATAGTGTCTTTATGCTGCTCATCTGTTTCCCCGCAGAATCCGCAGATAATATCTGTTGAAATTGCACAACCAGGAATGATCTCTTTAATCGCGTTAATCCGATTTAAATACCATTCTCGGGTATATCCCCTATTCATTTTAGCTAGAACTTCCGTGTTCCCCGATTGGACCGGCAAGTGAATGTATTTACAGATGTTGTCATATTTCGCAATCGTATGCAAAACTTCGTCAGTCATATCTTTCGGGTGGGAAGTAGAAAAACGAACTCTTAATAACGGATTCACATGCGCCACCTTTTCAAGTAGTTGGGCGAAATTTACGGTCTCTTGTTCCTTGTCTTCGATTTCACCTTTCTTGTTAATGTTCCAGCGATAACTGTCTACATTTTGTCCTAATAAAGTGACTTCCCTATAGCCTTGTTCGAATAAGTCTTTAGCTTCTGCGACAATTGACAAAGGATTTCTGCTTCGTTCTCGCCCTCGTGTAAATGGAACCACACAAAAGGAGCACATGTTGTCACATCCTCGCGTAATCGAAATAAACGCAGATACTCCATTTGAAACAAGTCTAACTGGATTGATGTCTGCATAAGTTTCTTCTCTAGATAAAAGAACGTTTACAGCTTTATGACCACCGTCTACTTCTGAAATTAATCCTGGAAGATCTCGATATGCATCTGGGCCAACAACTAAATCCACAAGTTTTTCTTCTTCTAATAAAGACTCTTTCATTCGCTCCGCCATACAGCCGAGCACACCAACAACTAGTTTGGGATTTTCTGTTTTTTGCTTTTTAAATACTTTTAATCGTTTTCGAACGGTTTGTTCTGCCTTGTCTCGAATGGAACAAGTGTTTAGCAAGATTAAATCTGCTTCGTCCTTATCTTTAGTGGTTGCAAATCCAGATTCAGTCATAATGGACGCTACAATCTCACTGTCGGAAAAGTTCATCGCACACCCGTAGCTCTCAACGTATAGCTTTCTCTTTGCATCAGATGGAGCTGCTACCAAGGTTGCTGTACCTTGCTCACTTTCTATAATTATTTTCTCTTCCATTTCCACTCCGCTTTCTTCAAGGGATTGCAAAAGTACTTAATTCATACTTGTGTGTCAAAGTGGCAGAAATATATTTTGAATTAATATATATTATTTATAATATATGGTAAAGAACATGTCAATCCAATTTGGACGGGCAAGTTTTTTTTCTATTTCTTTGCACTGAATTTAAAGAACACGATCTTAAATTATAGGTATGGCAAAGAATCTAGTAATTGTTGAGTCACCGGCTAAAGCCAAAACCATTGAAGGGTACCTTGGGAAAGATTTTGTAGTAAAGTCCAGTTATGGACATGTGCGGGATCTTGCCAAAAAAGGATTAGCAATAGATATTGAAGATAATTTCAAACCAGACTATGCTGTTTCTCCAGATAAGAAAACAATTGTAGCAGAGTTGAAAAAGTTAGCCAAGGAAGCCGAAATGGTGTGGTTAGCAACGGATGAGGATCGTGAAGGGGAGGCCATTTCTTGGCACCTATATGAGACGTTAAAGTTAACGGACGCTAAGACCAAGCGAATCACGTTCAACGAAATCACAAAGTCGGCTGTAACCAATGCAATCGAGAATCCAAGAGACATTAATATTGACTTGGTAAATGCTCAGCAAGCAAGACGTGTATTGGATCGATTAGTAGGATTTGAATTAAGTCCAGTACTATGGAGAAAAATTAAACCTTCTTTATCGGCAGGTAGAGTTCAGTCGGTTGCGGTAAGGTTGATTGTGGAAAAAGAAAGAAGCATTACTGGATTCGAAAGTAAAGGCTCTTATAAAGTTTATGGGCAGTTCATGCCGGAGAGTGGAAAAAGCTTTAAAGCTGATTTGAACAAATCTTTTGATTCATTAGCAGATGCTGAGTCGTTCGTAACCACTTGTTCAAAATCAAGTTTTTCGATAGACTCATTGGAAAAGCGACCTGGAAAGAAATCTCCGGCCGCACCATTTACAACTTCAACGCTTCAGCAAGAAGCATCAAGAAAGCTTGGGTATTCTGTTTCTAGAACTATGCAAGTTGCTCAGAAGTTGTATGAAGCTGGTCATATCACGTACATGAGAACAGATTCTGTGAACTTATCTGATTCTGCAATGGTTAGCATCAAAGAAGAAATAATAAGCTCTTACGGAGGAGATTTTGCAAACCCGAAGAAATACAAAACCAAAGATAAAGGCGCACAAGAAGCTCACGAAGCAATTCGTCCAGCTAAATTTAATGTGCACAGATTGAATGGAGATTCAGAAGGTCAAAAACTTTATGAGCTGATCTGGAAAAGAACCGTAGCCTCTCAAATGGCTGACGCTGAATTAGAGCGAACAACGGTTCGAATCGGAATAGCAGCTGCGGGTGGATCGGCTTTAAGCGAAAAGTTTTTAGGTCATGGAGAGATAATCAAGTTCGAAGGTTTCCTTAAAGTTTACCTAGAAGGAAATGATGATGATGAGGATGACGACCAAAAGGGAATTCTACCTCAACTGACGGAAGGCGAAAGCTTAGGATATAAAGAAATTAGAGGAGTAGAACGATTTACTCGACCGCCTGCAAGATACACGGAAGCAGCTTTAGTTAAGAAATTAGAAGAGCTTGGAATTGGAAGACCGTCAACATATGCTCCAACCATTAGTACAGTTCAGAAAAGGGGATACGTTGAGAAATCTGAATTAGAAGGAAAAGAAAGAAATGTTACTGATATCATCTTAACAGATGGTAACGTTTCCAAATTGGATCGGGTTGAAAGATATGGTGCAGATCGTAATAAATTAATTCCAACTGATATTGGTAAAGTTGTAAATGACTTTTTAGTTGAACATTTTGATAATGTGCTTGCCTATAATTTTACCGCTTCCGTAGAGCAACAGTTCGATGAGATTGCTCAAGGCATGATGGAGTGGACTAAAATGATCAAGAACTTTTACAATCCATTTCACAAAACTGTAGAAGTTACCATTGAGACTTCGGAACGAGCGAGTGGTGAACGAATTTTAGGAAAAGATCCAGTTTCTGGGAAAGTAGTTAAAACTAGAATTGGCCGTTTTGGACCAATGGCCCAGATTGGTGAGACAGAAGATGAAGGAGAGAAGCCAAGATTTGCTTCTTTGCAAAAAGGGCAAAGTATTGATTCGATTACGTTGGAGGAAGCGCTTAAGTTATTTGAGTTACCAAGAGACCTGGGTCAATTTGAAGATTTAGAAGTTGTTTTAGGAATTGGAAGATTCGGACCGTATGTTAAATTTAACGAAGCCTTTGTTTCTTTGCCGAAAGACGAAGACGTAAGCAGTGTTGATTTAAAAAGAGCCATTGAATTAATTTTGGCGAAGCGAGAAGCGGATGCACCAGTTGCAGAATACGAAGGATTACCTGTTCAAAAAGGTGCTGGGAGATTTGGACCATTTATAAAATGGAATGACATGTTCATCAACGTTAATCGAAAGTATGATTTTGATAATCTTACTTATGAGAATATTGTAGAATTAATTGAAATCAAAAAGCAGAAAGAAATCGATAAGTTTATCCATAACTGGGAGGACGAAGGAATTTCTGTTCAAAAAGCTCGATGGGGTAGATTCAATGTGATCCAAGGAAAAATTAAAATTGAGCTTCCTAAGACTTTTAACGTGGAGAAATTAACGTTAGAAGATGTTCAGAAAATGATCGAAGAGAAAAAGCCAGCTAAAAAGAAAGCAGCTAAGAAGAAACCAGCAGCAAAAAAGAAGGCTAAGAAATAAGCTAATCAATAGAATGATGTTAATAAAAGCCTAGTATGTTCGCGTGCTAGGCTTTTTTCATGCTAATTTTGAAGAAGATCAAAATAAACCGATGTCTTCAATTTCAATTTACTTCCAACCGATCCAAAAAGATTTTGTCTCCGAACTACATAAAGAAAGTTTAGGGCGAAAAATTGACATTCACTCAGAAGAAGGATTTCCAGATTGGGAAGATTCAGACGTTATTCTGTTTGGGGTGCAAGAAGACAGGGCAAGTGATTCTAATATGGGTGCGGCTGGAGCGCCCAATGAAGTTCGAGATCACTTGTATCAATTATACCTAGGTGGCGATTTGAAGATTGCAGATTTAGGAAATATCTACCAAGGAGCTTCTATTTCGGATACCTACAAAGCTGTGGAGGATGTCATCTTTGAAGTGATCAAAAAGAATAAGACCATATTGTTTCTTGGTGGTTCAAGAGACTTAGGGTTTGCCGCGTACAAGGCATTTGGAAAATTAGAGCAAACCGTAAATGTTTGCTCCGTTGATCCAAGACTGAACATGGGGGAGTATTCTTCGGATGTTAGTCCCAGTAATTATATCAATCATATCATATTACACCAACCAAATTATTTGTTCAACTATAGTTCAATTGGCTATCAAACGTATTTAGTGCCTCCCTCGGAAATTGAATTGATGAACGACCTGTACTTTGATCATCATCGATTAGGGCTGATTCAAGAAGATGTACAAAGAGCAGAGCCGATTATGAGATATGCTGATCTGGTGACGGTAAATATCAATGCCATTAGATTTTCTGAAGTTGGCCTAGAAAGAGCTGACGCATCTCCCAATGGATTCTATGGAGAAGAGATATGCCAAATAATGAGGTACGCTGGAATCAGTGATAAAGTATCTTGTGCCGGTCTGTTTGATTATAATCCAATTTACAATGAATCGAAGTTTGGGGCTAAGCTTGTAGCGCAAATGATGTGGTGTTTCTTAGAAGGTGTTGGTCATCGTAAGAAAGACTTCCCAATAGGAGATAAGTCAACTTATAAAAAGTACTTAGTTCCAATTGAAGGATCAGATCATCAAGTAAATTTTTATAAATCGGATAAATCCAATAGATGGTGGATGGAAGTTCCGTATCCGCCAGATCAACGAATTAAATTCGAGCGTCACCATATGATTCCTTGTACTTATTCAGATTATGAGCAAGCATCTAAAGGAGTTGTTCCAGATCTTTGGTATCGAACCTATCAAAAACTCAGGTAAAAGACTTTTTGAGATGTAACGATTTTTGCGGGGTGCATTATTGGCTAAAAGTATCCTATGAAAACTCAACTTTTAGCCTTCTCAACTTTATTCATATTTCTATTTTCTTTTAATTCAAGCCAAGCTCAGCAGGACGTTCAGCTAACTCAGTTTATGTACGACAAGCTTTCCATTAACCCTGGAATCGCAGGAATGTCCAATATGATGTGTGCAACTGGTATCTATAGATCACAATGGGCTAAATTTCAAGGGGCGCCAAAAACTGCGCTTTTCAACTTTCAGATGCCGGTTAAGGTATTAGGCGGTGGGGTAGGCTTTACTTACTATAATGATCAACTTGGTTTTGAATCCAACAACATTGCACGGTTGCATTATTCGTACCACAGAACCATTGCGAATGGAGTTGGTGACTTGGGGATAGGAGGGTCAGTTGGTTTAGTTTCAAAAAGATTTAATGCGCAATGGGTAACTCCAGATGGGGCAAACTGGTGGGAGGATCCATCAATTTCTGCTCCTAATGCAAGTGCGGCCACTTCTGATTTTAGTTTAGGACTGTACTATAAGACACGAAAATTGTATTTAGGATTGAGTAGTACTCACCTAACTCAATCTAAATTAACGAGTCTGAGTATTCAGACTGCACGTCACTATTGGGTAATGGCCGGTTATCGTTGGCAAGTACCTGGAGCGCCTCAAATTGAGATTCGTCCGAACGTGCTAGCTAAAAGTGATGGGGCTTCAACACAAATAGATATTAATACGATTGTTTCTTTTAAGGATCAGTTTTACGCAGGGGTCTCGTATCGGGTAGGGGATGCGATTGCGCCAATGGCAGGATACAAATGGAATGCTTGGTCAGGGGTAATGTCTTTTGGGTATTCATATGATATTACGACTAGTAACCTTCAAAGCTATAGCAACGGGTCGCATGAAGTATCTTTAAAGTATTGCTTTAAAATTGATAAACCGTATCGAGAAAGATACACTACTCCGAGATAGATTGTTTTCTGCCAATTGTTGATTTTTCCAGAACGATTTATAAATGTGTTAAAATGCTGCTCATAATACTTTTTAAGCACAAATCGCAATTAGTTTTTCCTTTGTTTTTACTATATTGGGCTCGAATTTAGATTAATTGTATCGGTAAAAGATGTGAATTAGTCAGGCTAAGCCTTGGCATTCAATACGTTAGCGATATTGTAACCAATTGCCAGAACCTGGTTATTACTGAATGAAAACTATGAGAAAAATTGCCATCACACTTGTATTAGGCCTCTTTGGATTTGGATCCATGGCACAACAAGATGTACAACTAACACATTATATGTTTGACAAGCTGTCTGTTAATCCGGGTTATGCTGGTTTGAACAATGCGATTTGTGGAACAATGGTATTAAGAAGTCAATGGGCTACTTTCGATGGAGCTCCTAAAACTGGCTTGATAAACTTCCACATGCCTGTTGATGTGTTGAGAGGTGGAGTTGGATTAACTTATTACTATGATCAGTTAGGTTTTGAAAAAAATAATATTGCAAGATTGCACTACTCTTTTCACAAGACAATTGGTATTGGTACCTTAGGTATTGGGGCGTCTGTAGGATTGATCTCAAAAAATATTAGCGCAATGTGGGTAACTCCTGATGGAACAAGTACAGCGGCTGGTACAGTTGTTGACCCTAGTATATCAGATGCGAACTCAAGTGATATGGCTGCAGACTTTAGTTTTGGAGCTTTTTATCAAGCAAACAATTTATGGATGGGAATTAGCTCAACGCATTTAAGTCAATCTGAGTTAAAAGACATTCACATCAAGAGTGCTAGACACTATTGGATTATGGCTGGTTATAATTACGATATTAACCCAGAATGGCAATTAAGACCTTCTGTAATCGCAAAAAGTGATGGTGCATCGACACAATTAGATATAAATGTGTCAGTGATGTTTAAGAAAATGGTTTGGGCTGGAGTTAGCTATAGGCTTGCCGATGCGGTAGCTCCAATGATTGGATATCAGACCTTGGTTGGTAAAGATCAAGCAGGTTTGTTGAAAATTGGTTACTCATATGATGTAACCACAAGCAAGTTGAACAATTATAGTAATGGAAGCCATGAGATCATGGTGAACTATTGCTTTAATTTGGATAGGCCAGAGCCGCTCCAAAAATATAAGAATCCTAGATTCTTGTAATTAATTAAATAGTAGTTGTAACTAATAATACCTTGTCTACGTAGTAAGCACTCCCCACCGAAAACGTAGTTTATTAAAGGAGTCTTAAACGAAGTAAAAGTAGGTAGCATGAAAAAGTTGTTGTATTTCTTAGCTGTTCCGTTGTTCTTAAGCAGTTGTGCCGGAGGTAACCGAGGCGAATTGGTTGGAGTTCAAGGTCGTGAACAGTGGTTTATGCCTGATCCTTATGGGATGTTATATATACCTGCGGGTAGTTATAATATGGGGCAAAGTGATCAAGATGTGCCATTCGCACACTATACCAGGTCAAAAACAGTATCGATTCCAGCATTCTATATGGATCAAACTGAGATAGAGAATAATGAATATCGTCAGTTTGTATATTGGGTGAAAGATTCGATCGCTAGAAAAACCTTATCCGAGGAATTTCCAGATATCTTTTTGATTCCGACTTATGATGATGATCTTGAAGAAAAAGATCAGTCAGAGTGGGTATTGAATTGGGGAAATCGATTGAGATACTGGGATGAGGATTATGCTCCTTTACTAGCAGACATGTATTTGCCTGAATCACAGCGATATTATACTCGAAAAGTAATTGACGTTAGAAAGTTGACGTTTGAATACTTTTGGATTGATTGGCAAGAAGCAGCTGTTAAAGGTCGTCCTTTGATCAAGAAGCTATCTAACAACGAAGAAGCAGACGATGATGATCATCGTAATGTGATGAAGAATGGTGAAATGCCTTTCCCGATTGATTCTGAAGATCCACCTGTATATAGAGGTAGAGATTTAGATCTTGGGTTTAGAAATACCAAAGGTCAACACAATGCTATTCGAGGTCATGATGATCGTTCAAGATTTATCATTCACGAAAAAATTAATGTATACCCAGATACTTTAGCATGGGTACATGATTTCACATACTCATATAATGAGCCAATGACGAACATGTACTTCTGGCATCCAGCTTACGATGCGTATCCAGTAGTTGGTGTTACATGGCAACAAGCTAATGCATTCTGTGTGTGGAGAACTCAATTGTTCAACTCATGGAGACATGCTAACTATCAAGCGTATGTTCAAGATTTCAGATTACCTACTGAAGCTGAATGGGAATATGCTGCTAGAGGTGGTCTAGATTTATCTCCATACCCATGGGGTGGACCTTATATTAGAAATGCAAGAGGATGTTTCTTAGGAAACTTTAAACCGATGAGAGGTCGTTATTTTGAAGACGGTGGATTCTATACGGTAAAAGTAACTTCGTACCATCCTAACGATTATGGATTATACTGTATGGCGGGTAACGTTGCAGAGTGGACAAGTACGGCTTATGATGAGTCTATGTATGAGTTTGCTCATGATTTAGCCCCTGAGTATAAATACCATGCTTTGGATCATGATCCTCCGTCAATGAAACGGAAAGTGATTCGAGGTGGTTCTTGGAAAGATATCGGTTACTACTTACAGACTGGTACAAGAACATACGAATATCAAGATTCAGCAAAATGCTACGTAGGATACAGATGCGTAATGAGCTACCTTGGTAGAGGAGGAGTGAACAAAAGTGGGGATATTTAATATCTAGCTTAGGGCACAAATCAAAATATTAGCGGAATATTATAAGTATTACTAACAGATTATAAATTAAAAAAAGCAAGGAAAATGAGTTCAGGAGGAGGTTTTTTCGCAAGTCGAAAGTTTAAAAACATAATGAAGTTCGTCTACGGATGGGGTGGAGCTATTGTAATTATTGGAGCACTATTTAAAATTCTACACCTACCGGGTGCAGGTTTCTGGTTAACATTTGGGTTAATTACTGAAGCAGCAATTTTCTTTATCTCGGCATTTGAGCCGTTGCATGAAGATCCGGATTGGGCATTAGTATATCCAGAATTGGCAATGGGTCATTCAGATCACGATCTAGATGAATTACCAGAGTCTTTAGATGAGATGGGTGATGATTTATCACTTACTGAACAACTGGATACGATGTTAGCAGATGCTAAAATCGAGCCTGAATTGATCGAAAGCTTGGGTGCTGGAATGAAAGCACTTAGTGACAACGCTAACCAGCTTGGAGCTGTTGGTGGAGCACAAGAAGCTACAGACAACTATATTAACAGTTTGGAAGGAGCTGCTAGTCAAGTTGGAACTCTTTCTAACGCTTATGCATCTGCATCTGAAGCGTTAATGGGATTAACAAGTTCGCAAGACGAAGGAGCTTCATTTGGAGAACAAATGACAAAAGTTTCTGGAAACTTAGCAGCTCTTAATAATGTTTATGAAATGCAATTGAAAGGTGCGTCTGAGCATTTAGAAACGACTGAAACTATGTATTCAGGCATTAATGAATTGATGGCTAACCTACACGGATCATTGGACGACACTAAGAAGTACAAAGATACGATGGGTGAGCTTAGCAAGAACCTTTCTGCTCTTAACACGGTTTATGGCAATATGTTGAACGCTATGAACGTGAGTAAATAATATTTACTTACAAGTGTATTTAATTCAATCACAAATTGTTTAATAATTTAATATTGATATAAAATGGGCGGAGGAAAAGAAACCCCACGGCAAAAGATGATTGGTCTGATGTACCTAGTACTGATGGCTATGCTTGCGATGAACGTATCCAAGGAGATAATCAACGCTTTTGTAACACTAGATGAAAAAATGGCATCTGGTAACGACTTGACTAGAGGAGGAATTTCTAGAAAAGTTGCTGATGTTAAGGGAGTGCTTGCAGAGATGAAATCTGTAGATACTACTCCTAAAGAAAACATTGCAAAGCAAGAAGCACTTGTTGCTCAACTTGATCATGTTTTATCACTAGGAAAAGAAATGGCGAATTTCTATGTAGGAAGAACTTCTTACATGATTATGGAGTCAGATCCTACATCCAACATGTTAGCGCAGACACTTGGTCATTATGATAACCTTGCTCCTGACGAGTATTACTACGAGGATGCAGCTGGGTATTATCATTTGGCTTCTATGTCTCACTTGTTGAAAAAAGATGATTATGATACACCGACAAGATTATTTGTAGGTGATAATCACAAGACGATTGTTCCAGAAGGAATGGAAATTGTTGACAAGATGCTAGAATATAGAGATGCGCTTTGTAAAGAGATTGCAGAATATGAAGAATTAGTAGCTGGTAAACCTCATAATTGGACGTTTACACCTCCTACAGTAACCTTGCACTCTGTGGAAGATGAGGATGTTGCGAAATTTGAAGCTGCACTGGATGCATCGTTGCAAACTGTTAATCCAAAGGATGCTGACAAAGTACGTCAGATCTATAAGATTTTGACTCCACCGGATATGGTTGGAAATCACGATGAAATTATTCCTTGGGTTGCTGGAGTTTTTGATCACTCACCAGTAGTTGCATCAGGAGCACTTTTTACTTCATTGAAAGGTGATGTTGAAAGAGCAGAAGCTATTGCAATTGATTTGATTGCTAGTAAAAGTAAGAAGCCGAAATTTAACTTTAACAAGATTGAGGTAATTCCTTTTGCGAATAAAGGATATATCAATCAAGGTGATTCACTTACGTTAAGTGTAATGGTTGCAGCTTATGATTCTACGCAAGATTTGAAACTAGAGTATTGGTTAGACGATTCTACAAGATCAGAAGCAAATAAGAAAACTTTTGTTAGATCTGCAGATCCAAAGTCTTCAACTCACAAGAACAAACTTGGTCTTGGTGAAGGTGCTGGTCCAGGTAGACACTTTGTTTACGGTAATATGGAAATTGAAGAAAACGGAGCCAAAAAATGGAAACGTTGGAATTTCGATTATACGATTGGAACACCTAGTGGTGTAGTTGCAAATACTGAGATGAACGTTCTTTACATAGGATATGATAACAAAATTCAGGCTTCTGGATCAGGTTATCCATCTGTGAAAGCATCTTGTTCAGGTTGTTCTGGATTCAGTGCAGCTAGTGGTGATGGAAACTACATTGCTTCTGTAAAAGGAGGTAAAGAGGCTACCATTACTGTTAGTGGACTTGATGAGGATGGTAACAGTACTCAAATTGGTCAACAGAAGTTTAGAATTAAAAGACTTCCAGATCCAACTCCAGTAATTGTTGGAACAGGCGTAGGATCAAGTACTGTTAAAATTGGTAAGATCAAACAAGCAAAGACTTTATTAGCTGAGCTTAAAGGGTCCCCATTGAACGTGAAATTTACGATCACTAAGTTTACAGTGAGTGTTGTAAAGAACGGTCAAGTGGCAGAAGCTAAGTGTACGGGAAATAAATTATCTGGTAAAGCGAAGAACTTTATCCAGGGATTGAAAAAAGGTCAGAAAATATATATTGAAGAAGTATATGCTAAAGGACCTAAAGGTGGAGCGAAGAAAATTCCGCCACTTATTTTTAAAGTGATATAAGTCCCCCGACTTACAGGTGTTTATTGCCTTGTCAAGTGGCAAGGCAGTTTTAACTTAAAACATCGATATTATGAAAATGAAGAAAATAATAACTGCAATAATAGCGCTCACACTAGGTGTGACTGCAAATGCTCAATTGCCTAGTTCTGGAATGTCAGAGTCAGGTGTTTTGGATGGAGTTTATGTTCAAGAACATATTCCAACTAAACGAGTAATTCAGTACACTCACTTGCGTGAAGCAGATGTGATTTGGGCGAAGAGAATTTGGAGAACAATTGATCTTCGTGAGAAAATGAACCAAACTTTATATTATCCTTTGGAGCCTCTATCTGATAGACGTTCATTATGGGATGTTATTAAGTATGGTATTTTGACTGAAGGTAGCATCACACCGTACGAATCTATGGATATGTTCGGTGATCCAGATGATCAGTTTAAATCACCAATTACTCCTCCCAATGGAAATATTGACGATCCAACTTATCAAAAAACACTTGATGAGCTATTCTTTGATATTACTCAAGAACCTTTATTAGATGATAATGGTGATGAGATTTATGATGAATTAACTGGTGAAAGAGTTGATACTACCATGAAGGAGAAAATTGGTGCAGACCAAATTATTAAGTACTACGTTAAGGAAGATTGGTTCTTTGATAAGCAACGTTCAATTCAAGAAAGAAGAATTATTGGTATTGCTCCAGTAATCTATAAGAAAGATGCGAATGGAGATATCAAAGGTATGAAGACTATGTTCTGGCTTTATTTCCCAGAGTGTAGATACGTATTTCAAAACTTCTTTGTATACAACAGAAAGAACGATGCGAGAAGGATGTCCTTCGATGATTTGTTCTGGAAACAGATGTATTCAAGTTACATTCATAAAGAAACGAATGTATACGACAGACAAATTAACTCTACCTGGGATGGTATAGATGCACTTCTTGAGTCTGAAAAGATTAAGAAAGACATTTTCCTAATGGAGCATGATCTCTGGCACCTGTAAAGAGAATTACATAATATCGAGAACCCTTTGTTTATGCACTTAAACAAAGGGTTTTTTTATGCCTCATATTTTGATATGTATCTTTTGAAGTCTAAATGTATTATGACTGTAAATCACCTGGTTCTCAGGATTTAAACAAGCAGACATGAAACAGAAGATAATAATACTCGCAATCGGCCTACTTACAATCAGCGTGGCAAACGCACAGTATGGTGGGCTACCAAGTAATGGAATAGGAAACGGTTCAAACGTGAACGATGGATTTTATACTTCTGAGAATGTAGCTACAAAAAGAGTTATCCAAGCTGCTTCAGTTAGAGAGGCTGACGTTATCTGGTCTAAAAGGGTATGGAGAACCATTGACCTCAGAGAGCGTCAAAACCACCCACTGTACTTCCCGGTGGAGCCATTGTCTGATCGCAGATCGCTATGGGACGTTATCAAATATGGAGCCCTAGAAGAAGGAAGCTTAACGATTTATGAACCAACAGACATGTTTGGAAATCCAGATGATCAGTTCAGGTCGCCAGTAATACCAGCAAATGGGAACTTTGGAGATTCAGCTTTCAAATCTCAATTAAAGGAGTTCTTTTTTGAATCGATAGTAGAACCTCTTCTAGATGATAATGGTGAAGAACAATATGATGATGTAACTGGAGAAAGGTTAGACACCACTTTTTTCCTAGAGCGTTTCTCTGATGAGATAATAGAGTATAGAATTAAGGAAGATGTCTTTTTCGATAAGAAACGTGGGGTTCAAGAGCGAAGAATAATTGGAATAGCTCCAGTAATGTATAGTAAAGATCCAAACGGAGAATTAAGAGGAAAGAAAACACTGTTTTGGCTTTACTTCCCTGAGTGCAGATATGTATTTCAAAATTTTAAAGCATACAACACTCAAAATGATGCGCAACGAATGTCATTTGATGATTTGTTTTGGAAAAATAAATATTCAAGCTACATCACTAAAGCTTCAAATGTTCAAAATGCAAGTCTGAATCAACTATGGGACGGTGTTGATGCGCTGTTAGAATCTGATAAAATCAAAAAGGAAATTTTCACCAACGAACATGATTTGTGGCACATGTAAAGTATAGAAAGATTGATGTAAATTGAAAGAGACAATTTCATTAAATAAATGTAACACAACAGTTATTGTTGGTTATGTATATGATGCATCAAAAATTCTATAGCGTACTTTCAATTTTATTGGCATTTTCCTGTCTTCCGCTCCATAGCCAAACGGATTTGGATGCATGCTGGGAAGTTAACTATGGGTTATATCCAAGACAGATTGCGGTTGGAAATACATCTGAAGCGTTCCCTGAACAATCGCCAACACCTCGGAAATTGGTCAGCCTTACACCGCTAACAGGTCAGAACGTAACATTTAGCACTAGAGTTTGGTCGCAGATGGAGCTTAAGGAACGGGCTAATTATAATTTTACTTATCCCGTTGTTGCTCAACCCAACCTCTGGAGTTTATGGAATGTAATCAGATTTGGGTTAGAGGTTGAACAAAGTATAACAGCTTACGATCTCGGTGCGGATCAAGATGATAGTTTTAAATATCCCTTAAGGCCACCTGATTCCACCTATTGTGAAGATTTGAAAAGTTTACTTTTTCGAACTGATTTTGTGGATTCACTCGATGTTAATGGTGAGCCAATCTATGATTCATTAAGCGAAGAAAGAATTCAAACAGAACGACTGGTTCCAATATTGGCTTCGGACATCGTTAAGTACTACATCAAAGAAGATTGGTTTTTCGACATGGAAAGATCCGTAATGGAGAAACGAATCATAGGAATAGCTCCAGTAATTAATAAATTTGACGAGTACGGGGACATTAAAGGGCTTCAAACATTGTTTTGGTTATACTACCCCGAATGTGAACTGATGTTTCAAAATCACACAGGATACGTGCGTAAAGTGGATGAAGTTAAATTCAGTTATACCGATCTGTTTAGAAAAAGGTCCTTCAGCACAACCATCATAAAAAAGTCTAATTCACCCAATAGTAAATTGAATTCAACGTTAAGTGGTGAAGATGCCTTATTGGAATCGGAAAGAATCAGACAAGGATATGATAACATGGAAAGTGATCTTTGGTCTTATTAGACCATACTTTTTTGATAGTTTTGTAGCTTATTCATGAGGACATTCAAGAACATACTTTTATTAAGTGCTTTATTTGCTTGCTGCTGTTGTGCTTTGGGTCAATCGAATTTGAAGATTGGGTATGCAAATTTCGCTGAAATTAAGGTTCAGTTACCAAGCTATGACTCATTACAAAAAATCGTCAGAGCCCATGAGGCGGATTATGAAGTAGAGTTAGTTGACATGGCTTTAATCGTGAAAAATAAAAGTGAAGAAATTGACAGCGCAGAAGATAGAGATCATTTGGAGATGTTAAAAGCAGAGCATCAAGCGCTCACAGCGATGCTTAAAGAGTATACTCAACTGGCTGATCAGGAGCTGTCGTTTATAGAGATCACTGTATTAAAGCCTCTTTCTGATGCGATGGAATTGGCAAAGAATAAACTAATCGCTAAACATGGACTAGATTATTTCTATGATTCTAGTAAAACGGTTGTTCCTGCTTTAATTAAAGCAACAGACATGACTTCAGAACTTAAAGCGGAACTAGGGCTTTAGAACTTTAAAAAGATTTTACCTTCGCAGCATGGTTTCATTATCTGAATTAGAACTTTATTTTGGCGATCGAGCAGTGCTTGATGGAATTTCAATTCAAGTAAAAAAGCAAGACAAAATAGGGCTGGTTGGAAAAAACGGTGCTGGGAAATCAACTTTGTTGAAATTAATTAACGGGGAGTACACACCAGATGGCGGAACGGTTAATATGCCTAAAGGAACAGTCTTAGGTTATTTGCCGCAAGAAATGCGTCACAATGATGATGTGACCATTATAAAAGAGACGCAATCAGCAAATAGTGATATCCAAGACCTGGATAAGGAAATTACCGATATCGGAAAACAGCTGGAAGAAAGAACTGATTATGAAACTGATTCATATCTCAAGCTAATTGAAGATTTGAATGAGAAAAATGAACGGTTCCAAATTTTGGGAGGATTTCAACAAGAAGAAAATGCAGAAAAAATCCTACTAGGTCTAGGGTTTATGGCTGAAGACTTTCAACGTCCAATGAGCGAGTTTAGTGGCGGTTGGAAAATGCGTGTTGAGCTTGCCAAAATTCTGTTGTTAGCACCAGATGTGCTATTGCTAGATGAGCCAACAAACCACCTTGACATTGAGTCGATTCAATGGTTGGAAGACTTTTTAAAGAAAGGAGCCAATGCGTTGATATTGATTTCTCACGATAGATTATTTTTAGACAACATTACAAATCGTACTATTGAAGTAGTTAATGGGAAACTTCGCGATTATCCTTTCCCCTTTACCAAGTATAAGGAACAACGAGAGCTCGAATACCTTCAAATGGGTGAGGCTGCAAAGAATCAAGAGAAGTACGTTCAGCAAACGGAGCAATTGATTAATAAGTTTAGAGCCAAGAAGAACAAAGCTGCATTTGCCCAATCTTTAATTAAAAAACTAGACAAGCTAGAGCGAATTGAAGTTGAGTCTGATGAAGTGGCAGGATTAAATATTGCCTTTCCACCTGCACCCAGGTCAGGCAAAGTGTCTATAAAAGGCGAAGGAGTTTCTAAAGCTTATACTAAGAACATACTTTTAAACGCTGATTTTATGATCGGCAGAGGAGAGAAAATCGCCTTGATCGGTAAGAACGGATTAGGAAAGTCTACGTTGGTTAAAATGATCGTGGGCGATACAGATTTTGAAGGAAGCATAGAGTTAGGTCATAATGTGAACCTAGGTTATTTTGCTCAAGACGAGGCAGATTCATTAAATCCTGATTTCACTGTATTTGAGACCATTGATAATATCGCAGCTGGTGAAATAAGAAAAAGGGTTAGAACCATCCTTGGTGGATTCTTATTCGGTGGTGATGATGTAGAAAAGCGAGTGAAAGTACTATCTGGTGGAGAAAAAACCAGACTGGCATTTTGTAAATTATTATTGGAGCCATACAACTTGTTGATTCTTGATGAGCCAACCAATCATCTTGACATTAAATCGAAAGAGATATTAAAGCAAGCATTGATCAATTTTGATGGAACCCTCTTAATCGTTTCTCATGATAGAGATTTTCTAGATGGCCTTACGAATCGAATTTTTGAAATTAAAGAGGAGCAGATTAGTATTCATCATTATGGGATTAAAGAGTTTTTAGACTTTCGAAAGAAGAATAGTATAGTGGAGTTTGAAAAAGCTAGTAATCCTAAGCAAATTACAGCGGTAAAAAATAATTCCAATAACAAAGAATCGTACCTAAAAAAGAAGGAAAACGATAAAATTGAGCGCAAGTTGAAGAACAAGATCTCCAAACTAGAATCAACTATTGCTCAGATGGAGGTAAAAGTAAAGGACCTGGATGCCGTAATTCTTACGTTGGACTATTCTGATAAAGAGAAGACAGAGGAAGTACTAGGAGCCTATAACGTTGCGAAAGCTACCTTGGATGAAGCTTATGAAGATTGGGAGTCGACTTCAGAGAAGCTCGATGCTATTGGGTAACGTAATGCACTCGTTTATAGAGTAAAGAATCCAGTTTACCGTAATCGTAAGTGGCGTGGTATTCTAATTCGCCTAGTTCATCCCATTCTTTCATTTCACCTATTTGCATGTTCATATCAAATTCCATTATGAATTTTAACTGACCATTGGAAAACCATTCCGACACTTTGCCGTGAACTTTTCCTGTAGTATAGTGTCTTTCTAAGATTTTAGTTCCTTCTAGATTTACCTTGGTGCAAGTTCCTTCAAATGGGATCTTCCGATCATTTAAGTAGAACCAATTATACTTTGCATCCATAATAAGATCATCACAACCGCATTCTGTGGGTTCCGGAACCGGTACATCTGCAATAGGATTCTCATCTACTATCTCAGTGCAGGATAGGGTCAGGAGCAATGGCAATGCATAAAGGAAATGTTTCATAGGGGCAAAGTTAGCAAAGTAGAGACAAAAAGAAAGCCGGCCCTCTCCAGAACCGGCTTATCACCCTACCTACTACTCGCTTGAAGTGAGTATTATACGCTTATAGAACGCACTACGAAAGTATACGACAGTGCCACTTTAAAAAAACCACATATTCAATACTATTGGAAACCTACAAAGATCAGCTGAATTTACCGAGATGTTAAGAAATTCACAAGAATCAGCTCCCCTTGTTAAATTAGCGTTACTTGAACTTATACACTAGTGCATTGATGTTCATTCCCGCCCCGACTGATGCAAATATAACTGTGTCATCCTGATTCAATTTATAAGGATTTAAATTTCCTTTTAGGATTAAATCAAGCAATGTTGGCAAGGTAGCAACCGAAGAATTTCCTAACCATGAGATAGTCATTGGCATTATATTACTAGGAATTTCAAGCTTCTCGTATAAAGCGTACAGCCTTTTTAAGATTGCCTCGTCCATCTTACCGTTGGCCTGATGAATAAGGATACTTTTAATTTTACTTAAATGCGTATTGCTTTTCTCAAGGCAATCTTTAATCGCCTGAGGAACTGAATTGAGGGCATATTGATAAAGTTTACGACCTCTCATTTTAAGAAACAGCTCATCTCCTATGTAATTAGGGTTGTCGGAAGCGCCCATATTCAACATATGCACTTCATCTAACGTATCCGTTCTGGTTTTATGGGCCATGATCCCAACTGGAGTTTCACTTTCAGTCGCACCTAATAGCACAGCACCTGCACCATCAGAATAGATCATACTATCTCGGTCATGTGGATCGCAAACACGTGAAAGCGTTTCAGAACCAACTACCAATATTTTCTTTGCATCGCCAGATTTGATATAATAATCTGCTTGAATAACTCCTTGAAGCCATCCAGGACATCCAAATGGAAGATCGTATGCAACGGTGTTTGGATTTTTAATTCCAAGTTTATGCTTGATTCTAGCAGCAAGGCTAGGAACAAGATCAGATTTTTTGTTGTCGGCTTTTACATCACCAAAGTTATGGGCAACTATAATATAGTCTAGGTCTTCTTTGTCTGTGCTGGAAGATTTCAATGCATCTTCAGCAGCAAAGAATCCGATGTCTGAAGTAACTAAGTCGTCTGTAACGTACCTACGTTCTTCAATTTGAGTGATTTGCTGAAATTTTTCAATGATCTCACTACTGTCTTTATCTATTCGAACGCCTTTTTCGTCAAAAAAATCATGATTTAAAAAATCTTCATTTTTCACGACTCTAGTAGGAATGTATGTTCCTGTCCCCTCAATAATCGAATAAATATTATTACCCATTTTCAACTTCTGAATTCATTGTGTATTCAATGAACTGACAAAACTAGAACAATAACGCCACGGAATAGTTTTAGGGCAAGTTTATTTCTTCCTAAAGAATATACGAATTGGAACGCCAGTGAAGTTAAATTCTTCTCTGAATCGATTTTCTAAAAATCTTTTATATGATTCTCGAACGTATTGCGGCAGGTTACAAAAAAGAACGAATGCAGGAGCATGTGTTGGTAGCTGCGTGATATACTTGATTTTAACAAACTTTCCTTTTATTGATGGGGGAGGATGATGCTCCATAATCTTCTGTAAAAGATCGTTCAATTTAGAAGTTTGGATCCGCTGAGTTCTATTATGGTAAACTTCAATTGCCGTTTCAAGCGATTGGTGAATTCTGGTTTTATCAACTGCAGAGGTAAAAATAATCGGAACATCATTAAAAGGTGAAAGCTGTTCTCTGATTTTATTCTCATAGTCACGCATTGAATTAGTGTTCTTTTCTACTAAATCCCATTTGTTAACTAGAACAACGACTCCTTTTCGGTTTTTCTCAATTACATAAAAGATATTCAAGTCTTGCTTCTGAACTCCTTCTGTTGCATCCACCATGAAAATACACACGTCTGAATTCTCAATGGTTCTAATTGATCTAACTACAGAATAAAATTCAATGTCTTCGTCAATTTTTCTTTTCTTCCTAATCCCTGCGGTATCAACAAGATTGAAGTCAAATCCGAATAGTTTATATCGCGTATGAATCGAATCTCTTGTTGTTCCTGATATATCAGTTACAATATTTCTATCCTCTCCTAAAAGAGCATTACATAAAGAAGATTTACCAACGTTAGGTTTTCCTACAATAGCAATATTCGGAATCGCTGATGTATCCTCTACCTCCAATTCTGGGTTGAATTTTGAAACTAAAGCATCTAAAAGTTCACCAGTTCCAGAACCATTTATAGCAGACAGCCCAAATACTTCTCCTAACCCGAAGTTATAGAACTCCATAGCATCAGGCATTCGATCAGCATTATCTACTTTGTTCGAAGCAAGAACAACTGGCTTTTCAGTTTTACGAAGCAATTTCGCAACCGACTCATCTAAATCCGTAATTCCTGTGGTTACATCCACAACAAATATGATCGCGGAAGCTTCTTCCATTGCGATTATTACCTGTTTTCTAATTTCTTCTTCAAAAATGTCGTCAGATCCTTTCACATAACCACCGGTGTCGATCACTGAAAATTCAACACCATTCCATTCTGAAATGCCATAATGGCGATCTCTAGTAACTCCGCTAGTCTCTTGTACAATGGCGGCTCTAGACTCTGTCATCCGATTGAATAATGTTGATTTACCAACATTAGGTCTTCCTACTATAGCAACGATGTTTCTCATTCGGCTGCGAAGGTACTGCAATTCACTCAGAATCTACATAGTTCGATTTAACATCTTTTATAAGAGGCCTTTAACTTTTGTTATGACGGTTTCACAAAACTGAAGGCTTAAACTTCCGTTATTCGATATATGAAGTTACAAATGAGAATATTTTTTTGGGTTGGACTTGGGTTGTATGCGCTTTCATTTGTTCTTCCTTCATTCATGGGAGGGATGCACGGATCTAACGAGATACTAGGGTATGAGTGCTTTTTGTTTAGTCTAGAGACGTTTAGTTTTCCTTTTCAAAACGAAATGACGTTTTCAGATTACTTGTTTCCGATGTACATCATTGCTTGTCATTTATGTCTAATAGCATCGGTCGTTCTTTTTCTCACGAATTCAAAGTTCAGAGCACTAGCCCTGGTTATTGGAGTGATTGGTGCGGCATCAAATCTATATTGGCTCATAGCAGCCGCGGTAGGTGAAGGATTAAGCGATTTGTTAATTGGTTACTATATATGGGCAGGTGCAAGCATACTTGTTTATAATATGGCAATCTGGAAAGCATTTTCCAGAAGAAATCAAATGGGCTATGTGCCAAGAAGTAAGTTGTCCGGGGTAATAGATTCTGCTTGATTTAAAAATGAAGCTTCATTCCTTCGTGAGATGCCTTAAATCCGAGTTGTTCGTAAAATTTTAAAGCTTCGGGACGTTGCTTATCCGTAGTTAATTGAAGAACATGGGCACCTTGACTTTTTGATTTTTCAATCGCCCACTCGAACATTTTTCTACCTAGTCCATCACCTCTTCTAGAATCAAGAACTCGTACAGCTTCAATTTGTGCTCTAGTGCCACCTTGGTAAGTTAAGTATTGCATAAAGCTTAACTGAAATGTGCCAATTACCACATCGCCATCCATTAAAACCATGAGATGTTGATTTTCATCATTAACGATGTTCTGAAAAGCTTCTAAATATTGAACCGGAATTGGGGAAGAGTAACTTTCTCGTTTTGATCCTAATGGGTCTTGTGCTAGCAACTTTACAACTGACGGTACATGGACTTCGGTAGCTCGAATGATTTTAATATCCGAATCCATCTAATGCTTTATCATTGTTTTTCCAGTCTTTCACCACTTTTACGAATAGCTCAAGGTGGACTTTCTTTCCTACAAAAACTTGAATGTCTTGTCTGGCTTTAATTCCAACGTGCTTAATCTTCTTTCCTTGATGCCCAATGATGATTCCTTTTTGAGAATCTCTAAGTACCAATATGTAAGCTTCAATTTTAATGATGTCTTCTTCTTCCTTGTAAGATTGAACTTCAACCTCGCAACTGTAAGGAAGCTCCTTGTCATAAGTTCGGAAGATTTTTTCTCGGATGATTTCCGATACAAAGAACCGCATTGGTCTGTCGGTCATTTCATCTTTCGGGAAATACGGTGGAGACTCAGGCAAATACTCCTTTACCTTATTGATAATGAATTCTAGATTCATTTTATGCAAAGCTGAAATAGGAAGTATTTCGGCTCTAGGTATTTGTTTAGACCAAAAATCGACTCTTTCTACTAAGGTCTTTTGATCCGTCAGGTCCATTTTGTTAATGAGCAATAAAACTGGAGCTTCTGATTTCTGAATTTTTTCCATGGTTTTAACATGGTTCATTTCATCTTCAAAAGGATCAGTGACAAATAAAATCACATCCGCATCAGATAAAGCCGTATTCACAGATTTCATCATCCGGTCATGCAGCTTGTATCCAGAATTAACAACACCAGGCGTATCAGAATAGACAATTTGAAAATCTTCTCCGTTAACAATTCCCATTATTCGATGTCGGGTTGTTTGTTTTTTTGAAGTGATTATACTGAGTCTTTCACCTACTAATCCATTCATCAGTGTTGATTTACCAACGTTTGGACTACCTAGAATATTTACGAACCCCGCCTTGTGCGCCATCTTCTTTTACTTTTTCTTGCTGTGCAAAGGAACAAATTTCATTGTTGGAAATGGAAGAATAGGGCATTTATTCAATGCTGTCCTAGATTTACATGATTGTAAACAAGGATTTTATACTGGGCTAATACGAAAGAGGATTAATATTTTAAGCATTATCCTGCCAAAATTTGTTTGATATCATTCAATTCGTATATTTGCCGTCCTAAGATCAAGGGGTAATAGCTGAACCAAGAGCATCTCTAAATGATCAAAAGCATTAGAATTTCAGAAACGTCTGAAATCGAAGATACATCGCGGGGTAGAGCAGTTGGTAGCTCGTTGGGCTCATAACCCAAAGGTCGCTGGTTCGAGTCCAGTCCCCGCTACTAGAGTCCCATAAAGGGATAAAACAAAAAGCCACTCCTTAAAAAGAGTGGCTTTTTTGCTTAAGGTCGCTTTTTCAGGTCGCTTTTTTTACTTTTTCTGCTTCCCAAATTCCCGAAGCGATCTGGGCCAAAGTTGGATCAACTAATCCTATAGAGGGATAATCTAAGTTCACATTTTCTCCTTGCGCTTGTTGTAATTTGCTTTTTATCAATCCCAATACTTTCTTCCCATGAAATAAAACATCTTCATTTTCATCATAATATTCGGGAACAACATTTTTTAAGTGATTCGGTTTGTCAGCAAATCTATCACCGTAAATTTTCTTTTGTAGAAACCCAATGGAAAAGGTTCTAGTTTCTTGTTTACATTCCGTCACTATCGAATTAATAGCATCAAAACTTACTGTTGGACAACATAATTCAAGAAAATAAGGACAGCAGAAATAGGACTCGATCATTGTACCCTTTGTAACAAACAATGCTATCCCTAGTTTTTCATAAAGAAGTTTCTTCTTTTCGATTTCTTCTGGAGTTAAATAATCTTTATCCAGATGTACAACAATTTTTGATTCAGTATTTACAAGAGTTTGTCGTATGTACTGATTTAAGACTATGACAGACTCAATTTTGGAGCAACCGTTGTACGAAATAACCTTAGTTTCTGCCATACTAAAACCATTTGATTCTAGTAGTGTTTTTAGTTGACCATCTTTTTCATCTTCAGCCAAAAAGATGCACTTTTCCGTTCCTTGAATTTCATTTAATTGATTCTCAGAAGCTTCTCGTCTTTTACGTTCTTCCGCTAGCTCTATCTTGACCTTTGTCCAGTGGTCTGAAAGTTCAATCAGAGGTTTTAGCTTCATTTCTTCTTCAATGATATGTCTATTTGTTCTACCAACCTCCCTAATTAACGAAGAGTCATCAGCTTGTTTTTTAACTAAAAAAGTAGTGGTTTTATCATTTTCTAATTTTGAAAGAGTATAGAATATTGGGGAATGAGTCGTAACAAATATTTGGATTCCTTCATCCGCATAATAATTTGCTTCATATCCGATGCGGTCTATGTATTCAAGAAGCTGGTCGGATAATTTGTGAGAAGATTCAAACTCCAAGTTGTTTTCTGGTTCTTCAAACCCCCAAATTGTACTTGGGTATGGATCTCTTTTATCCCTATGCTTCAACTCTGCTTCTACCATGTTTTGAAGTATTATTGGAATATGTCTGACCTTGACACCATCTCCTCTCTGGTCTAGCATCAGTTTACCATCTTCAGAACCAAACTCTAAGGAATGAAAAAGCTCTTGAAAACTTCCCCGAAATTGAAGAATGCTGTTCAGTTTAAGGCGATTATCTAGTTGCTGACTTATTTGCTTCGTCTTTTCACGAACTTGTGCGTTAAACTGAAATTCCAGTTCTCTTGTATCCCTTTCAAGTACTTCGTATAATTCGTACATTAAATCACTAAAATAATCATCACCTTTTATAGCTGGTATGTATCGAAACCTGATTTTCTTTAGCCACTTGTAGTAAGAACTACGATTGTCTGAAGAAAACTCTTTTCCTGATTCGTAAATGAATGATTCGTCAGGTAAAAGTGATTCTTCCCTCCATATTTTTGTCCATCGGACATTTCCATGATTTTTAAAATGTTGTTTCTTGGGAGGCTGAATTATCAATTCAATTTCTATTCGGTTCTTTTCGCCCTGTTTACCGTGACGTTGATTTGAAAAATCTCTCCAGAAATCAAAATCAGAATAACTTTGAGTTTCGTTGTTGAAGAAAAGATTTAATGCACGTAGGCAATTAGATTTTCCCGAATCATTGCCGCCAACTATTATATTTAAATCAGTAGTTTCTAAATGGGTTACATTTCCTCGTGTTGTATTAAGGATTGATCTAAAGTACTTGATTCTAACGCTTTTGATTATTCTCATGGGGATGGAGTATTTATTTCAAAGGAATGGCTCAAATATTTAAATTCAAAATGAAGTTCAACTATTTTTAAAAACTTCAAACCCCGTTGCAGCTTCCGAAACCAATTTAGCTTTCATGTAGTGTTTTTTGACTGTTTTAATATCTGAGTGATCCGTGATAACTGCTGCACTATCTCCGAACGCTTTGAATAGTTCTGTTATGTACGTGTTTCTAAGATCGTTTAATTGAACCTTTCTAGTAATTCCTGTTACATTCCAGAAGTGACCAAACGCTTTACTAATAAATAGTATTAATCCTTCTCTGTTACGTTCATCATCATGAGCAATTAAGAAACGCTGTGTGTTCTGGTGCTTACTCATTTCCAACTCGTTTTTTAATAATTTATGTAGTTCGGGAATGATCGGAACCCACTTTGTACGTATATCTTCGGTGCGTTTTCCATTTTGTAATCGAATAACTTTGAAATTAGGGACTTTGATTAGAATTGGGACTCCTTCTTCATTATACTCAATTGAACTCCATTTAAGGGTTAAAAATTCCTCTCTTCGTAATCCAGTATATAAAGCAAGTTTGAAAGCACCGATTAGCCAAGGTTTATAATAGTACTTGCGATATTTTACACGCTTATCTTTCGAATTTTCAGGGGTAATAACTTCAAGAAGTTTTGAAAATTCCTTTTGCGTAATGGTTTCGTTTCGTTCAATAGTTGGAAGCGCACGAACACCTTTGAATGGGTTTGCGATTGCATATCCTTTCTTCTCGTTCAGCCATGCGATGAATTGGCGCATGGTTGCTATGTGCTTGTTATAAGTTTTGTTCCCATATTTCTCAACTTCCAGTAAATAGTTGTGGAAACTTCCTACAATAGAATCTGAAATTTGATCTACTCGAAACAACTCTAAATTAAATTTTGAATTCTTTAAAGCCCTAGTGAATTTCCGAAATGTTCGTGCAACGTCATTAATGTACCTTTTGGTTCGATCTTTTTGCAAGTGGTCAGGTACATCTATATTGTTGAGATAATCTATATACATCTTCATTGTATCAACCAGTAGAATGTATTTAAAGTCTTCTGGTATATCGGATTCATTTTGCGGAATTTCAAAATTACTTTCTTCCAATTCCTCCCGAAATCTAAATGCTTCTTTCGTTGCTTCTCGTAGGTTTCTAGTGTCTAAGTTTTTGGTTTTAACCGTTGACGTATTTGGAACACTAACCGAGAGTTTAAAAATGTGCTTGTCTTTTGATTTGCATGAGTCAATTGACTTACCCGAATCTCCGCAGATTTCTTTACCTATCCGCTTTTGACATTCCGTACAATAGGTGAAAAGCCCAGGGACTTTTTTCGATTTTGGAATTTTCAACGCTTTCATGATTCGCCCTCCTCATCTAAAAATGATTTGCTTTTTTCACTTTGTGCTTGATAACGTCTTGAAACTTTCGGGAAAGTTTTAGGATTGGCTGTGTTCATTGCGTTCTCAACATCATTGGACAAATAAGATTCAAAGAGCTTTGACCAGTTGTTAGGATGCTTTTTTCTGAGCTGCTCAATAAATGGTTTGTAGAAAGCGATTAGAAATTGAGTTCTATTTATCAGTTTTCGTTTTCCCTGATTGAAAACAATGACCCTATTTTTCTTGCACCATTTGAGTACACTTCTTAGATCATTATACCCTAGCCGATCCATAATGTCTAATACATCAAGATCAATTGATTTACCCGATATGTTAAAACCGAAATCCATGCTTAGGTTATGTTGTTCTGAATCACCATGAAAAACGGTTTTTCATCGGTGGTTAAGTACCCATTTTGGTTAAGAGTGCGTTTAGCTTCAGAAACCGTATTCCCAACATTTCCCGAAATCGTTTTCAAAAACCCTTTTGCAACTTTTGTGACCAGTTCCCCATGTGAGGGAAAATGCCCAGTAGAATCATAGCCTTTGTTTGAGGCCCTACTAAAAACGATTATATCACCCTCTTTCGGTTTGTATTCAGAAAGTCTAAATCCTCTAAGTGGTGCTTTTGCATTATTACGATCTGCTTTCGCTTGTTGAAAGTAATGGCTATGTGCTGAACTGTATGGGAACATACTCCCTGCGCCTGATTTTTTGAAGAGGTGAGAAATAAAGGCACTCGACCACGGCCAGTCACTTTGAAAGGAAGAACTTTGCATTTGCGATTGTGTAAAGTATTTCCCTGCACTTTCCCAGTAACCTAAAAGAATACTTGAAACAGTTGAAGAAAGCTCTTTTAACCCTTTCCATCTGTCATGTTCCTTTTGAGCCAAATCAATCAGCCGCTTTTTAAATGCCGACTTCTTATGAAATCCGAAGTACCAGATTAGCCCACCAGATAATGCAATTAAGCATACGATGAGTATGTAATGTCTTGTTTTCATGGATTTTGTAGATTTGGTAATGGAGTGAGGGAAGTAGGTTCGTTCAGATCACTACTAGACATTTTGGGCTGTCCGACCTGCCCCCTTACTTTCCTTAATGCGCTTCCAACGCTGTTGATCTGGGATCATAGGAAATATTCACTCCAAATTATTATACACTTTATTCAAAGTCATAGTTCACGCAATTGATTAAACGCCCGTCAAACGTGAGTTAACGGTTGTTCTCAATGAGGTAATCGAGTTTCTTTTCGATTCGCTCTAGGCGTTGCTCTATGTTCCTGAACCTTTCTTCTTGAACCAGTTGACTGCCCTCTAAACTCTTTACGGCAATCTCATTGGATTCTGTTTTTAGTGTAACAATATCTATTCTATTATTTGCGTTTGCTAACGTAGAATTGGTGTTGTAGTAGAATGGAACAATTGTGAAAATTGCACCCAGAACTACCCATAGTACCCCTTCTCTTAACTTAGTTGTGATTTGTTTTAGTGTCATGTTCACAAATTTTAACTAGTCGCTGCCTGAGAAATAATATCAGAAAGTAGCTTCGTTTCCTTTATTACACCTTGCTTATATAATGCAATTGCGGGCTTTCGTGACAAATTATCAGCAAGCATTCTAAGGTGGATAAGTAGAAACAACTCTTTGGTAGAAGATGTCTCGTACTGCTCCTTTCCATATTTAAAGATGCTTTGTAAAATCTTTCTAATGCTCATGCTAACCAGTCCACTCATGGCCCCTGCACCAGACGCTTTAGCGAGTTCTTTAATTTTAATTCGTTTCAAAAACTTGGATTTATTGAATACTGATAGAATTGGCTTTGCGCTCTCGTTCTCTAGATCAATTCTGATTCCGAGGTTTCGAGGATCTATTTTTTCTTGAACTGCAATGTCTAAAAGCAAATTCTCGCAAGTGTCTGTTATTAATTTTTCTGTGTCCATAATTTCTAAGTTTTAGTTGAGTTGCTCATCTCCCATATTCAGTATGGCAAGTACATCAGATACATAGCGGCTTACTTTTGCTTTGCCATCTACACAAGCCACCATTAACGGGCGACCATGTTTCGGGGACTGGTAAAGTAGTATTGCAACATCTTTTGGTGTCTTGACTTTAAATTGCTGCATGGTCATTTCATGGAATGCCCGAAATGAAAAATAGAAATCGTCCATGCTATACCGTAAGGCTGTCAATTTTCTCGAAGCAATTTCACCATAGTTAAGCCGTGTAATACTCTTCTTAGTAAATAGTCCGAGTTCCATTGCCCGTTTTTCCCCTAAAAACCGAATGCGAAGACAAACGTTTTTCTTCTTTCTCCCTCTTTTCTTTCCGATACGTTGTAGGCTTTCTGAAAAAGCTGCGTCAACGTTATTTGTTATTTTCTTTCGTCTTCTCATGAGTTCTAGTTTTAGAGTAAATCCCCAATGGTAAAATTGGAGCGTATTGGGATGGGGAATAGTGGTAATACTTTACCAATCTTTGCAGATAACCGACCTTCAACGGCTACCTGTAAAGCGTTGAGTAGCATTAAGTCTACCCCGTGAAATGCAGGTATTTTGTCTTGAATGTCAGCAAAGTTGATTTTCAAATTGACCAGGAGTGTGGAAGTGCCTTTTTTCATAATCCTGAATCGCTCTGTTGCATTGGCTGTTGAAATCAAATGTCCTGCTACATAAATGTCATAGACTTGTTTGCTTACCGCTACGTTAAATACCGTTGGGTTTTCGACTGAGAATACCACATTAAAAGTGATGTCTTTATCGCTGACGGTGAACACCTTTATTGAAATGGGTTCATAGTCGATCTGCTCAGAGAGCCACCAACCGAATAGACCCAAACCAGTACCAGCTCCCGCAACACCTAATCCTATTTTTACTGCCTTGTTCATTTGTTGGGAGTTTTAGGGTTAAAAGCGTTATACAACTTTTGTTGTGCTTGTTTTGAAATCAGGTTTTGAACGGTTGCACCAGATGAGATAAAATTGATTCGTTGTAATTGACCAATCAAATGATACTTTTTAAGGTGGCTTTTTGTTTGCTTATAACTCAACTTGGAAGTCGTATAAAGCTGGTTAAAGAGTCTTTTTTGATCGACAAGATTGATGCGCCCTATACCTTGTGTAGTAAACACATTGTAAAATGGTATTGACTGCCCCAAACTAACAAGTGCTTTTTGTACAATTGGTCGCATTTTGTTTGTGCCGATGTTTACCAAATTGCTAAACAGAAGTGTTGCGACAGAATCATTTGTAAGTAAATTGAGGTTTTGCCCTATCCAATACTTATAAAAAAGCAACTGTATGGCTTCGATTTTGGATAAGTACTTCATTTCAGCTTGTAACGGAGTTCGTCCTAAAAATTTCGCCAGACTAGGTGCAGTAATCCCCCATTTTGTGCCAATAAATTGTTGGTCAAAAAAGCAACGCTCATCCTTTACATTGTTTTCGTATTTACCGAGCAATCCTATTTGTTCTATTATGTTCTTAAATCTTTTCATCGCTCTATGTTTAATTACCATTACTGTATATGACTGCATCTGCTCTGACCCAACCAAAGGTTTCGCTTACCGCTAAGTCCTTATCAATCTCAACTTTGTACCATGTGTAGGCGTAGCCTTTTTCACTTCCTTTTTTAAAGTCAACTACTTTCCCGATTTTTTTGCGTTCGCTTACTTTGGTAATCTGATTCGTCCACCAACCGTTGTCCACTAACGCAGAAGAACGAAGCCATGCGTAACCTTCACCACCTGCAAGGGTTGGTTTTGGGAGTAGGATTTTCCCCATGAGTTCAGTCATTGAATAATCCAATTCGCCCTCATCGTTAAAGCGCATCATTCCTTCCTCATCAGTTCCCTGAATTTCCTTTTCATAGGTTCTTTGAGCTTCCAATCTTTTTTGCTTCTCTTCTTCTTCTTTTTTCTCTTGATTAGGTACATAAACCCAATAATAAACCCCTGCGCTAATTAGTCCTAACGCTGCTAGAATTCCTGTTACGATCAATATTGTTTTTGTTGTCTTGTTCATAGCACTTGTTTTAATCCCTTGGTAAATCGGCTACTTTCCCAAGTAGTATTCGTGTTTGTTTCTTGTCCCCTTCTAATGCATGTTGTAGCACCGAAAACAAATTTTCACCGCTTGCAACTTCTGTCTCGAAGTAGTAACCGATTTTAGATAGGTCGTCATAGTGTCCAAGCCCTTCAAAAGCATCTACCATTTTTGCTTCATCATCAGCCATTAAGTACCCTCCGTAAGCACTCCAAATTTTGTTTGCTCGGTCTATGGCTTGTATTCTGGTAATGGTTGCCTTTCCGCTTGTTTTGTATCGGTTTGGGTCAAATGTTCCATCAGCTTGTAGTCCTTCAATCCCACCTAAAGCAGATGCGCTGTTAGGATTATCAAAGGCATCTTGTAGTCGTTTTCGAATAGCATCTTTTTTGAAAGTTGGAATAACCACCACATAAATTAGTCCCAGAGCTGCTGCGCTACCACCAATCCAAAGCCCTATTTTTAAATTTTTGGTCATGCCGTTATCAGTTTAGTTTTTGAAGCTGTTACCGCTTTTAATGCGCCCCCTGTTCGAGCGTTGGCAATCATAACCGCTGCATCTTTAGCCGTTTTTCCTTTTTTGATTTGTACATAGAAGTAATAGGAAATCATAACTCCTCCTAGAATGGTACTTCCGATAATAATTGCTCTAGTCCAGTTTAAGCCTGTTCCAATCCAATCAGCTACACCGATAGCCGAATCAGAAAATGCACCACCCCAATCGGTAGCCAATTCAACGCCCTGTGATTTCATGTAGTCACGAATAGAGTGTTGATCTGCTTCTGATCCTGCGCCAGCTCGTTGATTCCACAGGCGCACAAAATGCCCGTTGGCTTCTTTTCTGGAAAACCACCGCTTTAGGTTCTTGTGCCAGATAATCCACTCTTCAGGTGAACTGACAGAACTTGGTATATTTTTGCTTGGATCTGTTTTCATGGCTTAGTGTCTTGGTCTTCTGGTGTTGCACCGTTTCTTTTCGGTTTGTTTAAATCGAGATATAAATTCTTGAATGGCGTTCCATCTTCTTTTGTTGAGTTTCGTTTTCTTGTCTTGGAATACCTCTTTAAAGCAATGCTTGACCTCGAAAGAGTCAAAGCCTAAATTCAGGGCAATGTTTAAAGCGATTAAATCGGCACTTAATTCGTTGGAAACTTCTTTACCGTATTCAGGATTTTTAAAATGGTGGGCGTATTCGTGTAAAAGCATGACCATGAGCATAGGCACTGTGAAATCTTGAACCTTGGTTTTGGAAACTTGAATAATTCCAGAATCTTGACCGATTCGTGCCGGTGTTGAAACTTCTTTGCCTTCTTCTATAATTCGGTCAACCAATATGATTGTAAATTCTTCGCTTTGGTAGATCGTTCCTTTTTCTCCAGAGTGTAAAGAGTTTAGTTCTAAAGCGAACCACTTTGCCAGTTTGATAAATCGTTTATCTCGTTTGGTTAAATCAAGAGGGCATTTAGTATCCCGTTGGATTTTGATGTTGTCGATGATGTAGTGCGAATCGCCTAATGGTAAATCCTTGTTGGTGATTGATACACGTATTTTTTCAGAAACAATCGGCAGTTTAAACCGCAGTTTCCGATTGCCTCGTAACATTATTTTTCGTTCAATAAATTGCGCTCCACTTTCAGGATCGAAAATGGATATGATTAATCGAACTGGTTGTAATGCCCTAATTTTCATCAAGAGATTAAAGGGCTTGTTTTGTGCAAGTAGATCGAATTTCATTTTGAACCACCTTTCTTAGTTAGTCTTCCAATGAAAAAGCCAAGAGTTAATGCCGCTAGGATAATGCTGACAAACGCAATCCAATTTTGCTTAAAGGCTTCACCAAAACCCAATTCGCATTCGTGTGGTTCTTCTTCTGTTTTTTTGGCTTTAGGTGTAATGGTAACTTCTCCCAATTCTTCATAATCAATGTCTAATTCGGTATCACCATTTTTTAGAATCGCTTTATGGTCTGGCTTCACTGGGGTGTCTTTACCTTTTGCCATATCCGAATAAATCACTTTTATATCTGGCGAATCGATCCGTGGATCGTCTACACTATCAACTGATCTTGTATTTTTATTTTGAACTGTCATTTTGTTTCATTTTAAGTTGATAACCAATTGCACCAAATAAGCAAGCGAATAAAAGGATGATGGAAAACCCTTTGAGTGGTGTGTAGATGCAAACCGCTACACCAAAAAGAATCCCAATCCCAAAGCCTTTGCTATATGCTTTGATACCAGACTTTAAGTTGCCATTCTGGTCATGGGTAGGTTCTCGTTCATCTTTTAGCCTATTCATGATGCGTTTAATTTGTCAAGGCTTGGTTTGGCAACTTTCGGACTTCCCGCAGTTGCTGCTAGTTCCTTTGCCTTGTTTTTCTTGATGGCGTAGTTAATACCAATGATGATGAGTATCAGTGCAACGACTCCAACCCCAATGCCAATTGCCATGTTGGTTTTTTTCTTTTTGTCGTCCTCTTCTTGCTGTTTTTTGCGTGCTTCTTCTCGTCTTTGTAATTGTTCTGGACTAAGTGGAGTGGTTGAGTTAATGGTTTTGTTTCGCCCTATTCCAGATAAGATGCCCCCCAATGCTTGAAGTGCGCCCCCTGCAATTGCCATTCCTTGACCGTCTGCACTTGCATATCCTGAATTTTCAAGGATTACTCTAGCGATGGTAGCCCGTAACTCGGAGTTTTTCGGAATGTATTTGACAAGAGTGGAATACAAGACCGCTTTGGGAGCAAGTACACTTGCTTTAATTCCCAAAAGAGTTAGTAGGTCGGCAACTTGTTGAGGGTGTTTATTCACCAACTCTTTGAGTTTGATTTCAATGAGTTTTTGATTATTACGTGCCTTTCCGAGCCGTTCATTTTCTAATATGATTTTGTCTAAACTCATGATGCCGTTGTTTTAAGTTTTGCTTTTCTGATTCTACTAATGATGATGATTGTAATAATCAGAGCCACCAATGCACCTCCAGTAATCCAAATCGAAGTGGTGGAACCTTTGTCGTCTTCTTCATTTTGGGCTGCTTCGGCTTGTTTTTGCCGTACTTGTTGTTGGTGCTGTAATTCTGCTTGTTGTTTGGCAACTTCTATTTCGCCTAACTGCTTGGCAGATTCGGGGTCAATGCCCTTTTCAATTCCTTTGCCCTCTGCGTTTACAAGCGTGCTGATTTGTTTTTTAATCGCATCAATGCGTTCGGGCAGTCTAGTTTGTTCGGTTTTTAATGAAGCAATTGTTGCTTCCGCATTCTTTGCCTGCTGCTCCATTTGATAGGCAAGCTGTAATGCATCTTTACCGTTGTCTTTTTCCCATTTTCTGCGCTTTCTTCTACTGAGGCTCTTTAACCAAGTAGATTCCTTTCTTTTTTGAAGGATCAAATTTTTATTCTGAGTAATGAGCTTTGGGATTTCGCTCAATCGGTTTTCGAGTTTGTTGACCTCTTCCCGTAATTCGTTTAGCGTGCTTTCAGAACCGCCACCGTCTGCGGAGAAATGTCTTTCCGTTCTAAAATCCCATCCTTTTATGTTATTAATTGTTCTCATCTCGTCTTGTTTTTGTCTTGGAAAAGGCTGTACCATCTCCATTCACACCAAAGGCGTGTTAATTTTTTTTCTTTAGACAGTTAGAAAAAGCCCCCCAACATGGAGGGCTTGAGGTTTACTTAATTCTCAGCTTTGGTGAATTCAAAATCCGAGGTCGTTTGGTCATAGATACTGCATTAACATTTGCAGGGGCGAACGTCTTAATTGGTTCTTTGCCTTTCAATGTATCTTCAGTACTGATTTCGTATCCTTGGAAAATGGAGATCAGAACATTTGTTTTAGGTTCAATGATCCATTCCCAATATGTTCCACCGTGAACACGGGTTGTTAAGGGAACGTCTATACCTTCCTTCGACTCTTGATAGAGTGATTTCTGAGAACCCAAGTGAACAGGGTCTACATTAGAACCGCCTTTACCATCTTCTTCGTGCAACAGCATGGTTTTAGATAATTGAAGTGAATTTTCGGATTCAATTCTAAGGTGCTGTGTTACGAACTTGTTATGTGAAGACTTTTGTAACATTTGTGTATAGGTTACTCCCGGTTGACCAGAGGCTATAATAATGCCTGTATCTGAACCATGATTCTTTTCGAGCAAAAACTTATCGTTCCCCCATACAATCGCCTTTAGCGGTTTGTCTGTTGGATTACTAATAGCAATCTGATAAGGATTTGATCTGTACAATCTAGGGCGAGCGTTTCGCATCCCGTCCATGTTCTCGTATTCTTCCTCGAACTCGCCTTCGTAATGATCTTCATACTCATCACCATCGAAGTTTAAGAATTTCTCTTTCCCAAGAATTTCATTTAGAATTTGTTCAAATGGAGTTCTGAACTTTTTTCGTTTTCTCATGATGTCTTTATTAATTGGTTACTTCCATGTATGGCTGTTCCTGAGTTGGCTGAACTACGTTAGTTGCCTGTTGTACTGGAACTTTCTTAGAGGGGAGTTGCTTTTGCTGTGTTTGAGCTTGTGCAGCTTTAGTAGCAAGAAAGGACTCTACACCCTTGATAATTGCGTAAGCCAATAAAGTTGCCGTGAGGGTTACAACGAAATTTGACTTTACTATTGATTTTAAATCCATTTTGCGTTAATTATTAAAATGTTAAAAACGTGTTGATAGTAGATGTAACGGACTTTTCAAAGGGTTTGTTAGTGATTTGAGTGAGCATAGAAACACGCTCACGAGGCTCACGAATTGGAATACAGGCAGTTAGGAAAGCGTTTTAATGCTCACGATGCTCATTATTTGAATGGAGTTGGCTGAAACCTGCTAGAATTAGGAGGTTTGAAGTCTTAATGTACGAAAAAGAGTTGGACTTTAATAGGGTTTAAGCCAAAAGCTCGTTTACTTCTGAGACAGGTTTGAGAATAAGACTATTACTTTCAAATTTTCTATTCAGTTCACTGAAAGCCATTTCGTTATTTTTTATTCTTCTTTAAAGATTGCTTTATTAGGCTCATTATGTACTCCAAATCATTATCTGTAGAGTATTGCAGTTCATAATCACCATTCCCATAATGTCCTAATTCAGATACATCCCTAGTTAGCTGTTTCGTGTCTTCAAGCTCACCTTTTTTCAAGTTAATGTGTAATTTTAGTGCATTCTTTTGAATTTGTACATCGACAACATTTGTTCCTGCCACAAAGGCGATATATTTCTTCTTTGGTTTGACTTCAAGACTATCAAAATTTAGAATGGCAGATTTTGTTTTTTCATATAAATCCTTAATCTCCTCAGTTCCTTTCTGTAAGTGTTCACTTTCAGAGTAAACCTTTATTTCCGTTGCTATTTTGTCTATCGTCTCATCAGTCTTTGAAATTGTTTTAATACTCTCTTGAGCTCCTGCTTTTTGAAGCTGTTCGTATGAAACTGTTTCATTTTCGAATCTTTTCATTTCCCACAATTCAATAGGTAAGTCTTTGAAGTTAATTGCTTCTCTTTGATAGTTCGTAAAAGCTGGGGAGACGAACAGAACTCTTGATTGTGACCAATCAACATCATTTCGTTTTAATGTTTTGTCTAAGTTTTCATTAAACTCCAAAATGAAATCAGCTTTGTTGTTTAGCATCAAGGATAAGTACGCATACCCTTGATCGATAACGCTAAAGTTTTTGTCTCTTTTATATTCTATGATTACAAAAGCATTTGCTTCTTTATCAAAGGCTAATGTGTCAATTCTGAATTTATTGAGTGCAAATTCAGATTTGACAAATTCAAGTCCGAAAACAGTCTTTAGATTTTGTTCTGTTAGGTCTTGTATCTCTTTTTCAAGTTTAAAAGGCTTTTCCTTAATATATTCTAGTTGTTGTTTTATTTTGAACAATGCCATAGTTAAATATTCATTTCATTAATAAGTCCCTCTATAAACTGACTTTTACCTCCATTTGCAGGATGTCGCACATATGCACTTGGTATTTCAATTTCAGAAAGTTGTGATTCTGGTTTTCTGCCTAGTGCAATAATTTTTTGAATATCGAAGATTTGTAATAACTCTTTTAAAAACCCTTTTCCTTCTTCTAACTCTGTATTTGTAGGTGTTCGATTTGTTTTAATATCGTCTACAGAATGTGGATGAAACGGGTAAATATTCCAAATCAAGGGCTTTGTCGGAAATCCAGATATTTCAGACCATACAATGGTAGCAGACATTTCGCTTTCCAACTTATTAGGCTGGTTAATAAATTCTATTTGCTCGTTTTCAAAGAATGGGTTTTCAAATAGTATTTTTTCACTTGTAAATGCTATTCCAGAAAGTCGACAACCTTTATAGCCAGGAGCTTCACCTAAAATTAAAAATCGTGGATTTAGATTTTTCATTTTGGTCAAGTAAACTTTTAAATTATTTCTTCTTATTTGACTATCGATGGTGTCGCCAAAATATAGATTAGTCGTTCCGTTTGTTTTTGGAACAAGTGAAAGTTTTAATATAAAATTGTCAATTCGATTCAATGTTTTGTTTTTTACTAGTTAATGCCAATTCCCTAAATGATTACTAAATGTATGAATATATGATGCGATAAGCCCAAAAGAACAAAAGCCAAGGGTTTACCATTAACATTCGATGCGTGTTTTCCCTCATTGCCTTGCTAAAGTATTCTTCTTACATTTGAGTGTAACAAAATTAAATATATAGAAAACGAAGTAGGATATATTAAATATTAACGAAAGCGTTTAGCTGTTCGAGACACAAGAAAACTGGTAACTTATTTGAATCTCACACAACAGAAACGCTCACTCTTTGGGGTGGGCTTTCTTGTTTGAGATTCGGGTATACCAGTACCTCTTGTGTCAATGAGTCGGTTCCACCCCTCTTTTTATTGGGGAAACGCATTAAACAAAGCCCAATGAATCAACAAACATCCTCCCAAAACCTGAAAATACTTGTGGCAGATCGCCACATTGAGATTCGAAAATCTATTTCAGAAGTCATTCATTTTTTCAGTAAACGAGTATTGAATATTTCAGTTTGTTCAACTGATGCTGAATTAATAGAGGCAGTTGAAAAACTACAACCTGATGTATTAATAATAGAAGTCGCACTATTGAAGTCCGATATTCTGGTGTTTTCAAGGAATATGGAAACCAAATTTCCAAAAACCAGAATCATTGCTATTACGCTGTTTGATCGATGTCTAGTAAGGGATAGAATAAAATATATAGAATCATTGGGCTATTGGGAGAAGACGATGGAGGTAGAAAACCTGATTGCCTTGATAGATAATGTGAGTAGCTACAATACTCAAAATAGTTTCATTTCATAAAGCAGATAATACCTAGTATAAAGACCTGCGTAATCAGGTATTTATACTGGCAATGAGTTAGTTATATAATCACTAAATTTCTTCAACGAATGATTCGCATTATCCAAATAGCAATTTTTCTTTCATTCAGTATTCATACGAATGCCCAATTGAAAGGAGTACAACGCCCCACATATCCCCAGATGCAAGTTCTTTCAGCGACTAATTCACAAACACATGGAGGAGTTTATGGACAATCACCGATTCCAAGACAAACTGGATCGCCTGGTCTACATGCTGATGATATAATTAGGCAACAGCAATCTAAACATACAAGAGCACCGAACATCATGACAGCGGAAAAAATTAACGCTCAATATGGAAGCTATGCTAACTATGTAAAATCGCAAAATTCTCAACAGGTGTATGCGGCAAAAGACAAGTATAGGCAGCAAGTGTATGCCATATTGAGAGAGGAAAGTGACGTGCAACGAAAAGAACCAGAAAAAGCTCAATATAATGGATTATTCAATTTTGCTGACCCTGACGCAGCAGCATATAAAAGAAATTCAGGCTACTACGAAAAAGCCGCAAATGAATTAAAATCAATGCTTGACGGAGAGCAGCCCATTGACTTGAAAAAGGCAGTTTATGAAATGGAGAATGTAGTATTAAAGGATGAATTAAGCTACCAAGAGTTCCTAGAGGTATTTGAGCAATATAAGAAGCAAATTAAGCACATAGCCAAGCAAGAGGGTTTGGATTTATCCGATAACTTATCAGCGAATTATGCCATCCAAAAACTATTTGAAGATACCACCACAAATTATTTAACTGGAGAGGATGTACCGCCACTTTCCTACGATTTCAAAGACATCTATGGAGATGAAAATGAAGCACAGCCTTTGGTGTCTAAATTGATGCAAACAGGAAAGGGGCAATGTCGCTCTATGCCTCTGCTGTATATGATGTTGGCGCAAGAACTAAAAGCAGAAGCGTATATCTCATATTCACCCAAACATTCCTATGTTAAGTTTAGAGATAAGCAAGGCAATTTTTACAACTATGAAACCACTAACGGAAGTATGGTAAACAACCGTTGGATTGATGGCAATGGATTCGTTAAAGTAGAGGCTGTACGAAGCAAGATTTACACCGATACGGTTAATGAAAAAATGGTTGTAGCTCAACTCTTAACAGAGTTAGCAACTACTTACCAAGCTGAATTTGGTTATGATACATTTTATGCCAAGTGCCTAGCCGTGTCAATGCAAACATATCCGAACAACATTCATAACTGGCTAGAACAGTCAAACTACACTACTGCGAGATACGATAAAGCGATGTGGGCTATTGGCTATCCTGATTATCGGGATTTGTCAGCTTATCCAGAGCATCAGGAATTATTCGATTTAATGTTAGCCGTATATAGTCATGTGGATGATATGGGGTTTGCAGATATGCCAGAGGAAGCCTATGAGGATTGGTTGAAACAGTTACGAGAAAAAGCACAGGAGCAAAGTAGCCAAGAAATAAAAGCAGTTATCAGATTAGAAATTCTAAAAAAATGAAGACCTATTTACCTTTAATATTAGTTGTAGTTGTCTTGGTTTCTGGATGCAAAGAATCGAGTAAAATAATTAGTTCAAATGAGGTTGAAACAGTGCAACCAACTTTACAAGAATCTATTCCCGAACCACTGGTAATTGATTCTACATTCTGGGGAAGAACCCACATGATTGGAACAGAAAACACTTCTGAATGGATCGAAACAGATTTTCTATATCGAGAAGCATTGAAAGAACTAAAGTTGATGCTTCAAGGAGATCAAGAACTGAGTTTTAAAAAAGCGGTATTCATTACAGAAAACGCCTATTTCGGAGATCAATTATCAGAGGCTGGATTTAACATGGAAATAGAACGGTTAGTATTACTTGCAAAACTCTGGAATAGTAGCAACCCCTTATCAGGTTACCCCCACCAAGACAGCATTTCATTTTCTATGAACCGTGCTACTTTTCAGGTAATGACAGATACTATATTCTTTGGGAATAACGAAGTAGGTAATTTGCCATACAACTACGATTTTGATGATTTCTTCGGAGATAAAGATTGGTCAAAAATGTTTGTGTCAAAACTAATGGGAACGAAAAAAGGCAATTGTCATTCAATGCCCTATTTGTATAAAATACTGGCAGAAGAGTTGGGTACGGAAGCCTATCTCTCATTAGCCCCAAATCATGTATATATCAAACAGCGTAGTAAAAAGGCAGGGTGGTACAATACCGAATTAACTAGTAAAGTATTTCCGATTGACGCATGGATAATGACATCTGGTTATGTCAGTCGAGAAACCATATTGAGCAGTATATACATGGACACCCTAAGCCAAAAGCAATCTATTTCACTTTGCATAGCTGACTTAGCACAAGGGTATAAACGAAAGCAATTAAAAGATTACGAGCCTTTTGTATTAGAGTGTATGGAATTGGCACTTGAATACTATCCAAATTTTGCAAATGGACTTTTATTAAAAGCTGAAACCATGAAAGATAAGTTTGAAAATAGGCGAGAAAAATTAGGCGCAGAGTATCCCGCAGAGTTATTTGATAATCCAGACGACAAAGACCTGTTTGATGAAATGGAAAAAACCTACTTGAAGTTGATAAAACTAGGCTACCGTGAAGTGCCTAAATCAACATACATGCAATGGCTCTCAGAATTAGCAAATAACTTAGATAAATACGAAAACAAAAAAATTAGTAATTTCAATAAATAACATCTTCTCACATGAAAAAAAACCTAACTCTCACACTGGTTTTGCTTTGTTGTTATGGGCTGTATGCTCAAAATAACAAACAACCAAACCCCTTTGAATCCATTGGCAAAGCACCTAAAAAGATACTTACACTTTCGGATGGTAAATACCAAGAGTTCTTTTATAATGACACTTTAAGACGTGTTGGTTCGGTTATGTTTAACACCGTTACAGGAAAGGTTGCCTATTTCATAGATCGAGACTCAATAAGTTCCGAGGATGTTGACCGTTCGGCATTAGTAAGTAGGTGGTTATCGCAGGACCCTTTGGCGGCAAAATACCCTTCGATGTCTCCATATAATTTTACAGGTAATAACCCGATACAATTTATTGATGCAGATGGACGTGTAATTGTTGATCCTGCTAATGGTCGAACAGTTGAGAGAGTTGGAGGAGAATGGAAAACAGTTGTTTCGATTGATGATAAAGGCGTTAAAACTTATGGAGCTGTATCGAAAAAATTTGACAAATTAACTAAACCAATCCTTACCCATCTAAACAGTAGTGGTATTGGTAAAGAGACTATCGAAAAACTGATGAGTCATAACACTAAAATAGGGTTGACTAAAATGAATGGGAGTGGGGCAGCTTCTTTGGTAAGTCCTGGTGCAAATATAATAGCAAAGAACCCTGAATTACTGAGTGAGAGTGGCGAATTAAAACAAGCCGAAATTTGGTTTAATATTAAAGGGGCGGAAAAGGTTACATCCAAAAAGGCAGACTTGAATATGGCTGAATATGTTGCAGCGGTTATGCAAGTTGAATTAGGTCACTTGGATGCGACACAAATGGCAGTAGAGGTAGGCTTTGGATCGAGTAGTTTTTATGCTTTAAAAGGAGATGCCCAGAGAACCGTTTTTGAGCCACTATTTAATAATTTTGTTTCAGCTATAATCGCTTATAGAGAAGAAAAAGGAATTGCACTAAATGATGATGTATTTAGGAAAGTTATCAAGGATGGATGGACACTAAATGAGGAAAACCAAAAACATTATGATGCCTATCAAGCTGCTAAGGGTAAAGGGGAGGATTATGTGCCTGGTCAGAAATCGGAGGATAAACAGAAAAAAAATGATTAAAACATATAGTATTCTAATGATGGTTTTACTTTTGTCAGCTTGCTCTGTGAGCAATGTTAGGTGTTTCGATATGAGCCAGAAAGATTATTCATCAAGAGCCTTGAATAAGACTGATAATAGCGGAAATAAAACAGGGGTTTGGATGGAATCTGTTGAACATGGATATTGTTATACCAGCTACAAAAATGGAAAGAAAAATGGATTGATGATGTGTTATAGTTTAGATAGTGTGTTGCAGAAATCTATGCAGTTTAAAAATGACATGAGGCATGGTAAATACACGGAGTATTTACCGAGTGGTTCAATTGTCCAGATTGCCAGATATAAAAAGGATTCGATTAGCAAATCTTACTCTGTTGATGAATGGTAGGAAACTTTTCTTCGGGATTTACTTCATGTTAGACATGAACTAAAATCTGGATATATTCGATTGCAAAAAGAGCCTAATCTAAACCTGTTTAGATTAGGTTTTTAGGACTGAAATCGTTAGTTTTATTAAACAAATAATAAGACATGAAAATCGCCCTAATTTTCTCCATTGTACTGATGTGTAGTTCATTTTTAATTGGACAAAATCACAGACAACCCAACCCATTTAAATCAATAGGCAAAGCACCTAAAAAGATTCTAACATTGTCTGATGGAAAGTACCAAGAGTTCTTTTTCAATGATACATTGAGACGTGTAGGTTCAGTCATGTTTAACACCATTACGGGTAAAATTGCCTACTTCATTGACGAAGATTCATTGAGTGCTGAAGATGTTGGCCGTTCTTCTTTAGTAAGCCGTTGGTTAAGTCAGGACCCTTTAGCAGCGAAATACCCCAGTATGTCTCCGTATAATTTTGTTGGAAACAATCCAATAATTTTTGTTGATCCTGATGGAAGGGATATTATTCTAGCAAAGGGCTTAACCGCCAAGCAGAAGTTAGCCGTAACTACATTATTACAGAAACTAACTGATGATAAACTTGTCTATGAAACACTTGCTGATGGGCGAACCCAAATTAAAATTGCCTCGTTAGGGTCTGGAAAAAAAGACAAGGGAACAAGTTTAATTAGGCAATTAAATAGTGCTGATGAAGAGGTATTAATAGCTTATTCATCTGAGTTCAAAACAGGTTTTAGTGATAATCAAAAAAATAATAGAATTCATTTTGGTGCTGATGTTCCATATTGGATAAACCTTAATCCGAACCAAGTGCCTGTTTTGCTTGCAATCAACGATGTAGGACTATTAAAGATTGAAAAGACTCCTCAAGAATTGTTGCTTGGTCATGAAATGATCCATGCATTAAGAGGTGTTCTTGGCATCAGCATTGATTATAATGAGTTGGAAACCAATACGTATATTGACGAAAACGGAGTTGCACAGGAAGAAATATATCCCAAAGAAGAATACAGAACGACTGGAATACAAGGAACTTCTAATGCTGACATCACAGGAAATGATCTTCGAAGAGAGCAGGGATCTACATATATGCGTCAAAGCTATGGAACTCTTGACCAAAACAATTACAAAATTCCACAGCGTAAAGCGGAAAAAACGAATACTACGAAATCACAGCGGAAGCAACAGAGCGGTTCGAAACCAGCGAAAAGGCAAAGTGAAAAAGCAAGTTTTTAAATGATACTTTGGTAGTATAGCAAATATGGAACAGGATGAGAAATAGCATAACATTGTTTTTGGTTTTTCTATTGACCAATTGCCAGAGTGGTGAGATCGGAAATGATACCGTAATAAATCGTAGCAACCCAAAGGAAATTATTACTACACAGGATAATGCCCCACTTAAAATAATGGAAATTCGGTTGCATGAGGGAGAGTCTAACTATAGCAATGTAATAAGACCTTTGAATGATGGGTTGATTATTTATAAGCGAGTAAAGCTAGAAAGCTCTGAAATCAATACTAATGTGCTGGATCAACTTTGGATAGATACGATTTCATTACCAGATTCTTTGGTGGTAAGAATTAAACAGTTAAAACCTAATTTGGAGAAAGAAATTGGTACGATTGCCGAAATTTCTTTGATTCCCCCTTGGCAATGCGATATTATTACAAATCGAGGTATGATTAGCCATGACATGAATGTACTTATAGCTGGAGCATTTGACAGCCTTGCATCGGGCCAAATTGTTAAGATGCTATATCAACAATCACCAAGGGACTTGTTACTGAATAATTATTGATAAACCGCAATAGAACATCAAATTGGTTGTACTTGAATTAAGCAATTGTAAAACGTGAAAAGTACTAAATGAAGCTGTTGATTGCTATTATCTTGATTGGTTTTGCAAAATCTGCTCTGTATGGTCAGAGTGTCGAGCAAAAGTTTTTTGATTTTTTTGTGAATGAAATTTGCGAACAGGATAACATTGCCTGTTTCTATTTTAAAGGTGTTACAGAGAATGAAAACAGCCCGCTATTTTGTGAACGCCCCACAGAATTTAATGAACTATTTGAAGACAGAGAATACTGTATGGACTCCGGATTGGTTGCATCGTTCGAAAATAAAGAGTCAACTGCGATTGATATTGGGCAAAATGACAAGCCTAAAATCAACATATTGTCAGAGAAAAAATTTGAACGGAAAAAATGTAATAAGCTTTACATAAACAATTCGATTTATTGGAACGACATGAATTACATCGTTTTATTTTACCAATGTGAGGCAGAAACTAACACTTACATCATTATTGAAAAGGATGGAGACTTTATCTACGCCAAAGAGCATTATATTTACTAACCCCAACTCTGCAACACTAGGTTTATTTAGTTTTCGGTTTTGACCCTTTAGATATTTTCGGAGGATTATTTGCTCTTCCTTTTCCAGATTTATTTCCAGTTTTTGCAGGAGCATTTTTTAGCCCCGATGATTTTGATTTTGCCATGATGTTTGTTTTTAATTAATACTGAGATAAACATACAACTGTCTATGAATCGGGCAAGTCAAATTGATTAATTGCAGAATGAGTTCTATTATTTGAATGACTCAATATCGAGTAGGAACAAGTCCAGAACTATTCGATATAAATTTCTGTTTTCCAAGACTTCCAAACTAGCTTTCCTAAATCTTCCGTTTTATAGTCACCATAGATTATGTGTTTGCCTGATGACAAATTGGGTAGGTAGATATTTCCTTCGGTCTTATCAATAAATCCAAGTATCGGTTCACCTGATTTATTTGAGTCGTCAATCCAATAACGTAAAGGAACCTCATAAATATCTTCATCTAAATAGAGTCTAAACCGCATCCGTAAAGAATCTGATGAAATCACGGTTGATTCAGTAGGAACGAGTTCCAAAAACAATTTCGTAAAACCATGAGAATGTTTTTTGGCATTATATAGTTTCATTGCCAGTAGCTCAGCTTGTATAATTAGTGTCTTTAGTACTATGATTTCTGAACATCCATAGAGTAATTGAGAGTTGTTGATCTTAGCGTCAGACCAATCAACCAAAACACCATTTATGAGTACCTTTTCTGGCAGGGTCAGTAACTCGATAATTTCTTTTACTATTTTGACATCTTTTGGATTTACGTTTTTCAATGCAGCATTCAGTTTCTGATTGAATTCCTTTACTTTTTTGGGTTCGTTAGATTCAAGTTTGATCTGATCTAACGCTATTTTCCAGAAGACTTCCCTGCCTGCTTTTATATCCATATAATTACAAACAGTCATTAATAAAGAGTCCCTGTAAAGGTTGAGGCGTTCAACGAAATTGAACGTAGTAATTTGATCTTGAGTAAGGGTTATCATTTCCGATTGGTCAGATATTGCTGAAAAAGAGGCAAGCTTGTAAAACTCGTCATTTGAATCTACTTGATAAAAAACACTATCCCCAAAACCCTCTATCGTATCAAGCATTGGATTTTTTGATGTGGCAATAATGAGATCCGAAACGAACTGTGTGAATTGATTACAATGCTTACGACTCAAATCCATAATGAATTGCATTTGATCTCTTTGCCTTTGTAATTTATCAAGTAATTCCTGTGGCGTTGAATCAATTGACTTTCCTTCAGCCAATTTTCCATTTGCTTCCATGATTATACGAGTGCATTCAGTCTTCCTTTCCTGATTGCTTCTATCTAATTCTTCCAGAAGCAATAAAGTCGTCTCTTGAGATTTATTGATTGTAGAAGAACTTGGACGGCAGGCGTTAAAGCATACGCTCAATAAAGCTATCAACAGTACTATAATTGATCTTAACATCGTTTTGTTTTCTTATTAAATGCAGTTTCCTGAAATGGGAACGACATTATTCATGTATCCACATTTGTTGAGAATATGTGGGTTTTATGAACCAACTTGCCCTTCCATCTTTCTAGTAAATATTTAGTCATTCACGTTAGCTTTTAGGTAAAATTCCACCTAAAAAGTTAAGACTTAATTTATGTATTCAGAATTTCTACCCGAACTGAGTAAAACTTTTACCCAAACTCTACCCAACAAATCACCATGTTTACTGATGAACGGGTAAGCCTTTAACCACGAAACGGAATTTTCTACGCACCAAAATAAAGAGGAATTAAGGCGACTAAAAATCGGGTAAACATCTACTCAAAACAAACCCTTGCGAAAAATATTTTTTTGAGACGGACGTAACAAATTACCCAAAAGCCCCGTTATATATGCGAAGGCTGTTTTTAATTATTGCTTCCAACTTAATTAGAAACCTTCAAATTTCGCCAAGTAGTTTTTGACATTTATCGAAAGGCGACAGAAGCAAAATGCAATCGCATTATTCTTTTTACTGCTTCTGACTTATCAGATCATTGCGAATTAACGAAGTATTAATTCAAGACAATTCCAATGACTGAAAAAGAGAGAACAATAACTCAGCAATCCGTAACTACAATTTTATCTAAGTGGGCTATACTCGCTTCGTTCGTTCGTGTTTATGAACCAAGCACATGGGAAGTTGCCAAAGATCGGGCTAGAAATTTACTAAAAGATAAAGAAAAGGCAACCGAGTACGTCAACGATAGAAAGTCGGGTAAATCCTTGACTAAAAAAGCGGCTAAACAAGTCAAAGCTGATATTGAGAACGAACAGGAAGAGAAAGAAGAGCCAAGGGAAAGCCAAATTGAACAACCAGACAAACAAACTGCCGAGCGTAAAAAAGTAAAATCTAAAGAGCCAAAACCCAAGAACAACAGACGGGATCGGTATAGCCAGAACTACAAACGGTTAATGAAAATTGCCCCAGGCTTGGAAGAACGCCTTTTGAATGGGGAGGAAGTTTATGGTAAATCAAAAGTCCCTGCATTGATGGATTTGGTTTTGGAATGGACTTGGACAGAAGAAGAGGGAGTTTATCACATTGCCTTAACCCACTACTATAAGCAACAAGGGGATTTAATACCCGACCCTGATATGCGAATATTGGTTAATGTCGATACGCAAATGGTTGAAGCACTTTCGTTTCAAGACACCTATGGTTATCAGGAAGTATATCAAGATATGTTCAAAAGAAACATGGTCAATTTACCATTAAGAAAATCTCTCAATCAATTTTTAGAAACTTGGTTACTTAATCTAATCAATCAGCACCATAAAGTTAAATGGATTAAGGATGAGGCACGACATGAGCCAATTATTGTCGAAGAAATTGAAGAACCTGAGGTTGAGGAAATTGAAACTCCAACGGAAGAAGAGACAAAAGAAGAGCCAAAAGAAGTTGTTCATTTCCAGACACTAGCCAAGCTCATGCGACAAAATGAAGGGTTGGACAAAGAAGCCTCCATTGCGAAAGCGGTAAAATTAATTAGCCAAGGAAAAGGAGATAGAGAGTATCAACGACTTTTAAAAAAGCATCAGGTTCAAGACATTAAAAATATCCTTTTTGGAAATTTTCTAGGACTAGAACGATTAATGCCGGGCTTAGTAAAGAAACTCAAACGGGATGAAGTGGACGGGGTATTAAGCAAATCAGGTGGAGATAGTTACGACCTAGTCCCTGCCGACCCTTTCAACACCACCACTTATCGTTTTGGAGTAAACAAAAATGAAAAAAACGGCACTTCAATTATCATATCTGTCAACATGAAATCCAAAAGGGCATGGTTAGAATATAGCGATTCTGGTTTCTTGTGGAATGGACAATACACTCACCAACCCAATAACATTCTTGGAGAAGAATCCCAAGAGGCGAACAGTTTTTTATCGGATTGGATTCAACGGCTACTGGATGAAAAATACACGGTAAAATGGGCTGAAACCGAAGAAGAAAAGAACCTCGCTCCAAATTCTCCGCAAACTGAAGGAGAAGTAAAGCTAACCGATAGACATATTCGAGCAGGCTTTAAACAGAAGCACCTTAACTGGATCAACAAGCACAGAAAAGGTTTGGTACTGATTCCCAGAAAAGGAATGATTAACAACACCAAAGATTTTTTCGCAGATGCAGCCCACAAAGCGATGAAAGCGGGCAAAAGGATTTCGAGAACAGGAGTGATCTACTACGAAGGTAGAAGTAACCGAGCCGATATAAAAGGCTGGGTATAAAATTTAGAACCTATAAACTACTTATTATGAAAAAACAAGAAGCAGAAGTGTGGGAAGCACACCATGAAATGCCCCATGATGAATACATGGACGATCATTATCTAAAATATGATGATCTACCAAAGTTCATTCAAGCGAGAATCAAAGATTTTGATTTAGGCTATAACATTGCATTGAAAGATGGATTTGTGGACGAGGAAGAAGAAAAAAATATCATTCATCAATCCTACGAGATTAAACAGCTACTAAAGCAAGAATATGAAAACGAAGACAAACCCAAGAGCGAAAGCGGAGATAATGGTGGTTTGATTGGCTTAGTAGTTGGCTTAACGCTCGGAATATTGGGCGGTAGAGCTATCGCCAAGTCTAACTAATGAAAAGGGAAGCCAATAAATTCAATGTCTCTATCTCCGACATGGTGAATCTTCATAAACTATTCATTGAGTACATAGGTATTTATGGAATTGATGCAATGGAACAAGCTCTAAATATTCTAGTGCTTAGACAATACAAAAAAGACAACCGATATGCTGGGCGTTTTCTGATTAACAAAGTATGCGAGGAGTTTGAAATATCATCACTAGAACTTTTTGAATCAGCAGGCAAACAAGAGTTAGTTGATGCAAGGACGGTTTATTGCGCCATAGCATACGACACGTTTGACCTCTCACAAGATCAAATAGGTAGCGGTTTTGGACGGAAACGAGGTTTAGTGTATCGAGCAACCAAAGAAATAAGCGATGCAGCTACGCAGCCTAAACCAAGTCCATATCAAAAGAAGCTCCTATCGGTCTACAATCGGTTAAAGTTTCGGATGAATGCGTACATGGCGTTCCAAGCCAAAAAACGTGAAGTAAAAGATAACACAGATGCCCCAGAATAAAAGGGGTTTCTATAAACGAAAATAGACATGAAGTTTTTTAAAAAGGTCGGAAGACCAACCGATGAAGAACAAATGATGATTGATGCAATCAACAACGTCATTCAAGACAAAGGATTATCGTTAGACGATGTTCCCGACTGTAACAATCTTGATGATTTGTTGGCAGCTATCGACTTGATTGAGGGTTTTGAACAGCCGAACAATGAGATCATACAAGAACAAGAAGAATCTGTGCAAAATTTGGTAGAATCTGAAGAAAGATCCATTGATTCAATAGAACCAGAGCCATTGCCTGAACAATTAGTAAGTTTTGACGAAGCAGAGCAAATAAACGAAGAGGTAGAACCAGTTCAAGAAATACAAAGCGAATTTCAAGAACAGGAGCTACCCAATTTTGAAAATGACGAGTATGACCCGTTTGCAGAACCAATAGTTGAACGCTCATATAATCAAGCAGGAGCAGAACAAGAAAAAAGCGAAGCAAGTGAACTCGATTTGGATGAGACAGGCGATACACCTTTGGATGACTTGAACCCACGAACCAAACGTAGGGCAGCCGAACAAACCGCAGATGCCATTTTGAAAGGGTATAGTCAGTTTGCACCCGAACCGTTCAAATGGTTATCGAAGTTTTCAGAAAGCAAAATTGAACAGGCAATTTTTAATGGGGAAATAGATCCTTCGATTGAAGTTGAACAAGGCGTTCGGTTTGACGATTATATAAAGGAAGCCAACGAACAAGTCGATGAAATATTTGAAGTTCAGGAGGAAACCCTTGACGAAATCAAAGAACCATTAATTGAGGTGCTGATGGAACAAGAAATGGAGTTGACACCCCAACAACGGTTAACAATGGCAATCGTTGGTCATCTCATTCAAATGTTTACAATGGCAATGAAACTCTTTAGTCAGAACAAACGGATTTTAGAATATCAAAAGCACTTAACGCATTTGGCAAATCAACGAGCTGCCTAAATACGATCATGGCTAAGAGAAAGCCGAGAGAGGCAAAAATGATCTTGTCAGCAGGAAAAAAGGGAGTAGGAAAGACCTATCAAACCTTAAAACTAATTACTAAATATATCCGAACCACCGCCATAAAGAAAGGGC